>SAMEA104315432__coassemble_275_pt1 | contig 27956 bp, 18 predicted proteins | sample SAMEA104315432__metabat2_low_PE_029 | metagenome-assembled genome bin SAMEA104315432 (sample SAMEA104315432) | gut metagenome | biome: Monkey gut; feature: monkey-associated habitat; material: faeces | place: China | collected 2013 | reverse complement strand
GCAAAATCCAAAAGAAAAACACGTTTTTCTTTTAGATTATCGAACGTGAGTATCTAAGAGGCAACGCCTCAAAGATACGATTAAGTGAGCGAAAAACCAAATTTATTTGAGGTTTTCCGAACGTGAGTATCTTCGCAACTATGTTGCAGAGATACGATTAAGTGAGCGAAAAACCAAATTTATTTGAGGTTTTCCGAGCGTGAGTATCTTCGCAACATAGCAAAAAATCAAATTTCCATGCCATTCTAATGTTATGACATGCACCTAAAATATGTAAAAAGCGGCACACAGTTTTAACCAATCTTTGCAAACTAACACTTTTTAGCTAAAAAGCCGTTTTATCTTACGTTTTTCTTTTTTAATATCCATTTTTCTACCTTTTTCGTGGTATTTTTCATGTTTTAGATGAAAAATATCAGATAATATTTGGTGATTAGAACAATTTACTGTACTTTTGCGCCATATTTATTGTGAAAAGAGCTTAAAAGGAAACAAAAATAGTTATTCACGGTAACGCAACACTTGTCGTTCTCGACAATACAAAATAGTTATTCAGAGTATAATTTAGTGATATGTTTAATTTTTAATCAAAATGAGAGTTTTTATGGAAAAGAAACTGCTTATCTTGTTGGTCAATATCTTCCTTCTATGTGGAGGAGTGTTGGCACAGACAAAAGTAACAGGTACCGTAGTATCTCAGGAAGACGGTGAACCAATCATCGGTGCTTCGATCATTATTCAGGGCCAGCGCTCAGGAACAGTGACCGATGCTGATGGTAAGTTCAGTCTTTCAGTACCTGCAGGTAAAAAGATTAGTGTCAGTTACATTGGTATGGAAACACAGACACTGGCTCCTAAAGCCAAGATGTCTATCAGCCTTCGCCCCAGTGCAGAGCTGCAAGAAGTGGTTGTAACTGGTATGCAGAAGACCGACCGTCGTCTGTTTACTGGTGCTACCGACCGTGTGAATGCCGAGGATGCCATTCTTAATGGTATCGCCGATATCTCGCGTTCACTGGAAGGTCGTTCTGCTGGTGTATCTGTACAGAACGTCAGTGGTACCTTCGGTACAGCACCAAAGATTCGTGTACGTGGTGCCACCTCTATCTACGGTTCTTCAAAGCCACTGTGGGTAGTTGACGGTGTCATCATGGAAGACGTAACCGACATTGACTCTGATGCATTGTCATCAGGTGACCCAGAAACCCTTATTTCTTCAGCCATTGCTGGTTTGAACTCAGATGATATCGAGTCGTTCCAGATTCTGAAAGACGGTTCTGCCACCTCTATTTATGGTGCACGTGCCATGGCAGGTGTGATTGTAGTAACCACCAAGAAAGGTAAGGCAGGTACAGCACACATCAACTATACTGGTGAATTCACCATGCGTTTGAAACCTACCTATGGTAACTTCAACATTCTGAACTCTCAGGATCAGATGGGTATCTATCGTGAATTGTACGATAAAGGATGGTTGAACCTCAGCAACACCCTGAATGGTAGCGACTATGGTGTATATGGTAAGATGTATGAACTGATCAACACCTACGATCCATCAACCGGCGCTTTCGCTTTGGCTAATACTACAGATGCCAAGAATGCCTATTTGGCAAATGCAGAGTTCCGCAACACCGACTGGTTTGACGAGCTTTTCTCTACCAGCATCCAGCAGAACCACTCTGTCAGCATGAGCGGTGGTACAGCCAAGTCAAACTACTATGCTTCAGTCAGTGCCATGACCGATCCAGGATGGTACAAGCAGTCAAAGGTTGACCGCTACACCTTGAACATGAACGTGAACCACAAGATTCTCGACAACCTCTCACTGAACATCATCGGTAGCGGTAGTTACCGTAGTCAGCGCGCTCCTGGTACTCTGAGTCAGGACATCGATGTTGTATCAGGTAATGTAAAGCGTGACTTCGATATCAACCCATACTCTTATGCGTTGAACACTTCACGTGCACTCGATCCCGACACCTATTATCATAGTAACTATGCAGCTTTCAACATTCTGCACGAATTGGAAACCAACTTCATCGATGTCAACTTCCTCGATGCTAAGTTCCAGGCAGAGTTGAAATACAAGCCCATCAAGGATTTGGAGATTGCTGTACTTGGTGCTTTGAAATACACCACCACTTCACAGGAATACAAGATTCTCGACGACTCAAACCAGGCAGAGGCTTATCGCGCTATGGACAACACCATCATCCGCGATGCCAACAAGTACCTCTATACTGATAAAGACGTACTTTACTCTCTCCCTGTTTCTGTACTGCCCGAAGGTGGTATGTACAAGCGCACCGACAACCGCATGCGCGACTACAACTTCCGTGCAACAGCCAACTACGTACATACCTTTGCCGACATCCACTACGTAAACCTGTTCGGTGGTATGGAGACAACCGAAATCCAGCGTTCAAGATCATGGTTCAACGGTTGGGGTATGCAGTATGCTAAGGGTGAAATTCCTTACTACACCTATCAGTTCTTCAAAAAGAGCTTGGAAGAGAACACCGACTACTATTCACTTTCAAACACCAACTCACGTTCGGCAGCCTTCTTCGCCAACGCCACTTATGGTTACGACAACCGTTACGTGTTGAACGGAACCGTTCGTTATGAAGGTTCAAACGCCATGGGTAAGAGCCGTTCTGCTCGTTGGACACCGACTTGGAACGTTGCAGGTTCTTGGAATGTTGACCAGGAGAAATTCTTCAAAGCATGGGAGCCCACCATTTCCCACTTGAAACTGAAGGCCAGCTACTCTCTGACCGCTACACCTCCTCCCACATCTTATACAAGTTCAACCAACGTATTCAAGGCTTACAACCCCTACCGCATCTTCACCAGCGATAAGGAAACTGGTATCCAGCTTTCAGACCTTGAGAACAGCGAATTGACTTATGAGAAGAAGAACGAGTTCAACTTCGGTGTTGAAGCAGGTTTCTTGAACGACCGCATCAACGTATCGTTTGATATCTATACTCGTAAGAACTATGATGAAATCGGTCCTGTTGCCACACAGGGTATCGGTGGTCAGATTATCCGCTGGGCCAACGCAGCCGACATGAAATCACATGGTGAGGAACTCTCTATTTCTTCTACCAACATCAAATTGAAGGACTTCAGCTGGACCACCTCTTTGGTTTATTCACACACCAAGACCAAAATTACCAACTTGGCAAGTCAGGACCGTGTGATTGATATGATTACCAACTTCGGTGGACGCCGCGTAGGTTATCCCGTACGTTCACTGTTCTCTATCCCCTTCGCAGGACTTGATGAAAACGGTCTTCCTACTTTCTACAACGAAGCAGGAGAAATCACCACCGACAACATCAACTTCCAGGAGCGCGACAAGGTTGATTACCTGAAGTATGAAGGTCCTACCGATCCTACCGTACAGGGTTCTTTGGGCAACCTCTTCAAATATAAAGGTTTCACCCTGAACCTCTTCATCACCTACTCATTTGGTAATGTAGTTCGCCTCGATCCAGTATTCTCAGCCACTTATAACGACCTGAGTTCTATGACCAAGGAGTACAAAAACCGCTGGATGGTTCCTGGCGACGAGAAGAAGACCAACGTACCTGTCATCTTGAGTTATGCACAGTACACCAACAACAAACAGTTGCGTTATGGTTACAATGCCTACAACTACTCAGATGTACGCATTGCCAAGGGTGACTTCATCCGCATGAAGGAAATCTCTCTGCAGTATGATTTCCCCAAGAATTGGATTAAGCCTCTGACCAACCTCTCACTGAAGTTGCAGGCCACCAACCTCTTCCTCATCTATGCCGACAAGAAGTTGAACGGTCAGGATCCTGAGTTCTTCCGCTCTGGTGGTGTATCAGCTCCTGTGCCCAAGCAGTTCACTGCAACTCTTAAAGTTGGCTTCTAATCAAGGTAATGGAATAACGAAACAAACAAAAGAACAACAATATGAAAAAATATATAGGATTTTCAATCATTGCACTGGGCCTTACCTTGACATCGTGTGACGATTGGCTCGACAAGTTGCCCGACAACCGTATGGAGCTTCAGACTCCAAGCGATGTCAGCAGTCTATTGGTAAGTGCTTACCCCAGCTCACACCCTGCCTATCTGCTGGAGATGTATTCAGACAATACCGATGAATGTGTCAACCCTTCATGGTCAGAAGCATCACGTTTTCAGGCTCAGGCTTACAACTGGGAAGACATCACTGAAACAGGTGAAGATGAATCACCTCAGGAACTTTGGAACAGACATTACATCGCCATTGCTTCTGCCAATGCTGCCATCGACCTGATTGAGGGAAAGGGCAGCCCAGCAGAATATAACGAACAGTTAGGTGAAGCCCTGCTCTGCCGTGCTTATGCCATGTTCCAGCTCTCTACCGTATTCTGTAAGGCTTACAACCCAGCCACTGCTTCAACAGATTTGGGTCTGCCTTATCCTACACATCCAGAAAAGGTAGTAGGAACAGTATATACTCGTGGCACTATGGAGGATCTCTATGGTCAGATTGATAAGGATTTGCAGCGTGGTCTTCCTTTGGTTAGCAGCAACTACAGCAAACCTAAGTTCCACTTCAATACCGAAGCCGCCAAAGCATTTGCCGCTCGTTTCTACCTTTACAAGGGCGACTTCGCCAAGGCCATCACCTATGCAACAGAAGTATTGGGTGCCGATCCTACTGCCAAAGCTCGCGATTGGGATGCCTACGCAGCTCTTAACATGAACAAACAGATTCGTCCTGAGGCTTGGGTATCTGCCGACGAGAAGTGTAACTTCCTGCTCCAGACCGTATATTCAGAATGGGGAGCCATCTCTGGTCCTTACGGAGTCGGTGACAAATACGCACACAGCTACCGCATCACCTACGATGAAGATATTGCCTCTAAGGGTCCGTTCGGCGCAGCCAACTCTACTTTCAAACAGCGTGTATGGAGTAACACCTCATTGGCAAAACTATTCCATCGCAAGGTGCCCTATGAGTTTGAATACACCGACCTGCAGGCTGGTGTCGGATATGCCCATTCTGAGTATGCCGTATTCACCACTGAGCAACTTCTGTTAGAGCGTGCCGAGGCTTATGCGCTGAGTGGCGAACTGCAGAAAGCCGTTGATGACTACAACACCATCATGAAGATTTATCAGAACTATCCGAAGACCTTCACCTTGAAGCAAATCGTTGACTTCTACAATGGTGTTGACTATTACACTCCAAAGAAAGCCACCGTTAAGAAGCACTTCGTAAAACCCGTCTATACCATCGATGCCGAGGGTTCAGACCAGGAAGCACTGCTTCAGGCCATTCTTCACTTGCGTCGTATCATGGAACTCGGCGAAGGATACCGTATGCAGGACGTGAAACGTTATGGTATGGTCATCTACCGTCGTCAGACCAACACAAGTTTCACTATCTCTGCTGTAACCGACTCACTCACTGTTGACGATCCACGTCGTGCCATCCAGCTGCCTCAGGATGTAATCACCTCTGGTTTGGAGCCTAACGACCGTATTGCTGTGAAAGACCAGGGCGGTAACATTATGCAGGACTCAGGTTTTATCTATGAGATTAAAAAGTAACGACACACTAAATCAAGAACACAATGAAAAAGATATATTTCATCCTGTTTGCCGTTGTTGCAGCACTCAGCTTCACGGCATGTTCAGACGGTGACCAGCCTTCCGGCAACAGCATCTTTGTGAACGACGAAGCCAAGCCCGATGCCTTTGAGCAGTGGTTGCTGGAAAACTTCACCTATCCTTACAACGTAGAGGTGCTCTACCGCATGAAGGATACCGAGATTGACCACAAATACACATTGACCCCAGCAGACTCTGCCAAGTGTGCTAAGCTGGCCATGATTGTGAAATACCTTTGGTATGACGCATACGCTGAGGTAGCAGGTCCTGACTTCGTGAAGGCCAACACCCCACGTGTACTGCAGTTCATCGGTTCACTTGCCATCGAAAACAACGGAACTGTTGTGATGGGTACTGCCGAAGGCGGTTACAAAATTACCCTCTACAATGTGAACAACCTGGGTACTGCATTCAAGCTTGACGACTATGATGCACTGAACCAGTGGTACTTCACCACCCTGCACCATGAGTTCCAGCACATTCTGAACCAGAAGAAGCCATACGATACTTCGTTTGACCTCATCTCAGAAGGTAACTATGTCAGCGGTGACTGGTATCAGTACGACACCGACACACAGGCACTGCCACTCGGCTTCATCCGTAACTACGCAATGAACGAACCTCGTGAAGACTATGCAGAGCTCTACTCACAGTATCTGACCAACAATGATGCGCTATGGAATTCCAAGATGAAGAAAGCCGGCGAAGAAGGACAGGCCATCATCGAACAGAAACTGGCTCACATCCGCACCTATATGCGCCAGAACTGGAACATCGACCTTGAAGAGTTGCGTGCCGTAGTTCAGCGCCGTGCTGTGGAATACAAGAAACTTGATTTCGAACACTTAAAGTAAAGACAACGCTATGAAGAAAATATTTTTCTATATCATGTTTGCCGTAGCAGGACTGTCACTTCAGTCTTGTCTGCACGATGACGACGAGATTTTCGACAAGCCTGCTGCAGAGCGTATCAACGAAGCAGTTGCCAATGCCAAGGAAGTGTTGACCAGCTCACAGGAAGGTTGGGTCATGCACTACTATGTTGGTCAGGAATATGCTTATGGCGGTTTGAACCTTGCCATGAAGTTTACCGACGGTAAGGTACAGATGTACAACGAAACTGCAAAAAAATCTGATGGTTCCTACAAGTCAGTAGTCTCTACATATAAGATTACGCGCGACCAGGGTCCTGTACTCGCTTTCGATACCTACAATGATCTGCTCCATGTCTATGGTGACCCCGCTGGAAGCGGTCCAACCGATGTTGACGGATGGGAAGCCGACTATGAGTTTGTCATCATGAACATCAGCGAGGATCAGAACACCATTACCCTCAAAGGTAAGAAGTTCAACAACACCATCGTTCTTGAGCGTCTGAATCGTCCCATTGCGGAGTATCTCGACGCTGCAACTAAGATGGCTGAGAGTCTGACCAACGCAGGTATTCTTGCCTATACTGTTGGCGACAAAAAGGCTAAGTTCTATCCTGGTTCAAGCGAATACTCAGTGAAATATGTAGATGATAAGGGCGAAGTTGCCTCACTGACTGTTCCCTATACATCTACCGACAAGGGTGTTCTCTTCAACGAACCTATCGAGCTCTTTGGCGATACACTCAAAGGCATCAACGCAAAAGATACTGCCACTGTCAACGATGTACTGACAGCCAACACCATCGTAGTCTCCAACGATGAGTCGAAGACCTTTAGCTTATCACATGATCTGAGCGATATCTTCCAGAAAGGCAACTGGTATCTTGCTCTGAGCAATATGGGTGAAGTAGCTGGTCCTGGTTTGCAGTCATTCATTGATGGTTGTAAGGATAGCGAAGGTGAAGACTTGAGCTACTGCTACATCGGAACCTATAAAGGTAACTATGGTTTCTATTTCCTCAGCGGAGGTAGATACTACGGTGTTGCAACATTCGCTGTTGATGCTCCAATAAACGAACCAGATGTCATCACCTTCGATTTCAACGGTTACGTAAATAACGCTACATACTATGCGCTCTTCTGTAACTTCGAAGATGCTTACAAACCATTCCTCACCACTTTCAAGCTGAGTCCTGACGATGTTAACAATCCTACCGTAATGACATTGACTGACCAGAACAATGCGAAGAATGTCATCAAACTGGTGAAGGACCCTGTGCTCTATCCGGGAAAGCATTAATATTAAATCACATAATAGACTTATAAGCGTATGAAAAAGATATATAGTCTGATCGTCTTTGCCATAGGAAGCCTCACGCTGGCTTCCTGCGGCGACGACGACTTCACAGAGAAAGTCAACACCATTCAGGTGGAAAAATCGGAAACGACTATTCCTGCCGCTGGCGGTTCGGTAGATATTACCCTCACTGGCGAAGGACTGACAGTTGCTTCGGCTGCTGACTGGCTCACCGCCACTATCAACGGCAACGTGCTGACTGCAAGTGCAACAGCCAACCCTACCCGCGAGTCACGTGCCTCACACATTGATGTAAAGGCTGCCAACGGTGACACCTATCTGGTAAGTATCGTACAGACTGGCGGTATGCTCGCACTGGAAAGCAATGAACTCGCAGCCACCGACCTCGACGCTTCTTACAACGTAGCTATCGCAAAGGCTGTCGGTTCAGTTACTGTAAAGAGCCTGTCCGACTGGGTTAAGGCTTCGGTTAACGCAAAGAGCGATTCTATCAAGGTTGAAGTTGCATCAAACGACTATGATGTTGCCCGTCAGGGTAAGATCTTGGTGACCAGCGGTGTACTGGAAGATACTCTCTTCGTAAACCAGGCTGCCATGAAGTTCAGCCTCGCCACCAATGTTGCCAACATACTGAGCAACACTGCCGGCAGCAAGACTGTTACCGTTTCCCACAGCAAACCTGTCACCGTGGAGAGCAAGGCTGACTGGATTACCGCCAGCATCACCGGCAATGTGATCAAGGTTTCGGTTGCTGCCAACGCTACTAAGCGCCGTGTAGGTGAGGTTGCCGTGAAGTCAGGTAAAGCAGAGAAGACACTCTATGTGAGCCAGCTCGACTTTGCCGATCAGTTCTCAGAAACCTACGATTTTCTGTTCTACGACGAAGACGAGAAAGGATGGTACTATTTCCCTGCCGATGTAACCGATAAGGGTATCAGCATCAAACCATTCAAAGACTTCGGTGCCTATACTATTCCTCTGACCGTCAACAAGACTGCCAAGACTGTGAAAACAGCCAACTGCGGTACCTATCTGGGAGAATGGAGTAACGAAGGAACAACTTACTACCTGTATCTGGCATGGGGTAACTCCTTCGGAGAATCCCAAAAGATATGGTCAACTGCTACAGTTACCGACGCAGCATCGACGGGTACTGTTTATGCAGACAAGCTGAAATCAGGTGATGTAGTAACCATCATCGACTGGGCTGGTACCTGGACCTACAATAAAGTCACTCACCAGATCGACACTTGGTTGTTCGAGGCCATGGGTGCTAAAGAATTTAGCACAGCCAACAATAAAGGTTCTCTGCTTTCATTATGCAAGCCTTACTTGATGAGTAATACTGAGGGCACCACTGCCAAGTATGCGAAAAAGAATGGTTGTGCTATTCAGCTGCCTAACGGCGAGTATGCACGTCCTGCAGTATTGAAGAAGATTCTAAGACCACTGAAATAATTGGTTCCATTTCATGGCACCTTTTCTCGCCATGGCAGAATTAAAGCGAGCTTTATTCTGCTCATTTGGCTTAACGAAAACGTTAGAATATAAACAACCACAGAAACACACTCTCACTAATTGATTGGTGGACGGGAGATGCCGACGAGGCATGAGCCCGTCCACTTTTTTGTTTGTATTCAGCCTTTGCATTTCAAGGAAGCAACATTGTATCCTTGTCTGTCAAATGGCTGTTTTGAACCCATATCATACAAAGCGGGACACTCCTACTACCTTTAGGAATGTCCCGCTTTGAATTTACTCCAAAGACCGATCAGGTTTTGTCAATCCTTCAAACAGCCTATTGGCACTACATACACCCCGTCTTGCGGACGCTGAAAGGCATATTGACCCACTCCTGTCAGCACCATCTTAAACGAAGGTATTTTCATCTTTGTCGTATCAATCTTGTCTGCAAGTGCTGTAAGGGTCTTCGCACCCTCTTCTATCAACTTGTCGCCACCAAGCTTTATCTCTACCAATCCATACTTTCCATTACGCAAATGGATGACAGCATCACACTCCAAACCATTTTTATCTCTATAATGAAATACTGTACCGCCAATGGCATCGGCATAGACACGCAGATCTCTGACACACAATGTCTCAAAGATCAAACCAAATGTATTCAAGTCATTCACCAAATCGTTGGGGCCAAGACCTAATGCAGCAGTAGCTATCGAAGGGTCTGTGAAATACTTGGTATCGGATGTACGAATAGCAGCCTTACTTCGCAGATTAGGATTCCACGCAACAGAATCTTCTATCACAAAAATTTTCTTCAAGGCCTTCAGATATGAATAGATGGTATTCTCACTGATCTCAGAACTTTCATTACTTATAATATCAGCCAATATAGTTCCTGCAGTAGCCTGACTGCCTTGGTTCCGTGCATACGACCGCATAATCCGTCGTGCCAATTCACTGTCGCGATTGGCATCATCGACACGAGAAATATCAAAGTTTGTAACAGCCTCAAAATATTCGATTGCCTGCTGGAGTGCTGCCTTTTCTGTCTTCTTATTCAGTGCCTTTGGCCAACCGCCACGACATGTAAGATAAGCCAAACGCTCTAAATCTATCTGATTGATGCCTTCCACAAAATAATCTTCCGCATCGTTGGCAAACAGTCTTGCAAGACTTACCTCACCAGTAGAGTCACCAGACTCCCAAAGACTCATGGTACGAAGTTTGAGCCAAGCAAAACGTCCTGTACCAGTATGAAATATCTCATCGAAGTTTGGAGGCACAGCAGACCCTGTCAGTATAAACTGCCCATCTTCATCACGCTGATCCACTTCATTTCTCACCGCATCCCAAAACCTTGGTGCTATCTGCCATTCGTCAATAAGTCGTGGAGTGTCGCCACGGAGCAATAGTTTGATATTGGTTTCTGCCATGGCCATATTCTGTTGTAGGGTGTCGGGATCAGACATAGACAATATACTGTTAGCTTGCTGAGATGCTAATGTCGTCTTACCGCAATACTTGGGTCCTTCGATAAGCACTGCACCCATCGCTTCCAACTTTTCTGCTAATATTTTGTCTGCAATTCTCGCCTTATATTCTTTCATTTTTATAGATTTTATTTATTCTGATGCAAATATACGATATTTAATTGTATATCAGCATCATATAATCGTTAAATTTTGTTATTTTACCTCTATATTGTGACAGTTGGCGCTTTTTCGTTGTGACAGTTGGCGGTTTTTCGTTGTGGCAGTTGGCGCATTTTCGTTGTGACAGTTGGCGGAAATCTATAGGAGCGGAGAGAGATAAAGACCTTATTATTTCTCGCACACATACGCGCACACGTGCGCATACAGGCACACGCGATGTCGAAAAAATCGACCACTCGACCACCAATACCGCTTAACCGACAGAGAAACAGTGACTTAATGGGTGGTCGATGACTTTATCCTGACGCGTTTCGACCACCATTCGACCACCAACTGACCAACAACCGACCATCATAATGCTTTTGCAACAAGAGACAAATGCTGTGACATAGAGGATTTTCATGGCAAACAACGTGACTATTGCGTGACTGCAAGGCAGGTCACAGACCCGTCGCGCCGCATTGTTGCTCGGTTTTTGGAGTTGACATAACTTTGCAGCGTGTTCTTCCAACCGATGGAGGGACAACGACTAAGAAAACAACAAACCATTAATTCCAAAAGCAACAATGATGACCTCTACACTTCAAATCCAAATGGACAACGCCCGCACTTTCATCCATCACAACTATCAGCGCATGCCCAGTCTCCACCGCTTGGCACTTCTCGTGGGCACCAACGAATGTACGCTGAAGAAATGTTTCAAACAATCGTTTGGCACTACCGTATTCGGCTACCTGTTCAATCTGCGCATGGAAATGGCTGTGCAACTGCTGTGCAACACCGACGAACCCGTTTCCACCATCGGCTATCATCTGGGTTACGAGCACCAAAGCCACTTCTGCACCGCCTTCAAGCGCAAATATGGCGTATCGCCATCGCTGTTTCGCGACCAGCAAAACAAGGCCATTGCAAGTGCATGACTGTCAAATGGATAGTGCGCTATTTCGCAAATTCATTGAATTTGTTCAGCAATCTCATTGAATTTGGTCAGCAAATTCAATGAATTTACTCGGCAATTTCAATGATTTTGCCCTACTGTCACGATGATATTCGTGCGCTAAAGAACTGCTTCACGTCTCAATCGAAAGTCGCTCTTCTCAGCAAAACAATTTGTTTTGCCGAGCAAATCAATTTACTTTGCAAAGGAAATCAATTTGTTTTACTGAGCAAATCAATTTACTTTGCATTCGCATCGACTGCATTTTTGCGCGAAACTCCTGTTTCTCAACATATTATACCGACGACCGCAACACCGTCAACAATAGTCCGCAAACAAGAAGACAATCATGGCTTTTCTGCGGACAAACGAGGGGGATATCTGCCATTGTTGAAAATTTCCACACCATTAACCTTAATTAACACGAAAAAATGAACGTGCGTAACTGTTAATTATATATAATTTTGTGTTGCACCAACTTTCAGTTGGAGAAAAATTCCGTAATTTTGCATAATATATAACCATGTGGCTCATAGCCATGTGGCATCGGTAGGCAAAGGCTTCAACCTGTGCAAGGCCATACAACGGGGAATTTGCCCATTGAACCGATGGCAAGTTATAAGACAACGATGAAGAATATATAATAACAAAACATAACCAATGCCTCCATCCGCCACTATGTGGCAGATGGGGGATAAACTTTGTAGAAAAGACAATGATGACAGCGAACGAAATCAGAGAGTCGTACAAGAAATTCTTCGAACAGCACGGACATACCATCGTGCCATCGGCTCCGATGGTCATCAAGGATGACCCCACACTGATGTTCACCAATGCTGGAATGAACCAGTGGAAAGACATTATCCTGGGCACAAGAGAGCCCGAACCACGCCGCCGTGCCGATACTCAGAAGTGTCTGCGCGTCAGCGGAAAGCATAACGACCTTGAGGAAGTGGGTCACGACACCTACCACCACACCATGTTTGAAATGCTTGGTAACTGGTCGTTTGGCGACTATTTCAAAGAAGGCGCTATCGATATGGCATGGGAATACCTTGTCAGTGTGCTCAAACTGAATCCAGAAGACCTCTACGTGACCGTGTTTGAAGGTTCACCTGAGGAGAATATCCCACGCGACGAAGAAGCAGCAAAATACTGGGCGAAGCACGTGCCAGAAGACCATATCATCAATGGTAATAAGCACGACAACTTCTGGGAGATGGGCGATACGGGACCATGTGGTTCATGCTCGGAAATCCACGTTGACTCGCGAACTCCAGAACAGAAAGCTGCCAGCGGAAAAACTGGTCGCGAACTGGTCAATCAGGATGATCCACAGGTGATTGAAATATGGAACCTCGTGTTCATGCAGTTCAACCGCAAGGCTGACGGTTCACTCGAAAAGCTCTCCATGAACGTGATCGATACGGGTATGGGCTTTGAGCGACTGGTGCGCATGATGCAGGGCAAGCACTCTAACTACGATACCGACGTGTTCCAGCCCATCATCAAGGCTGAGCAAGACCTGACAGGACTGAAATATTTCACCTTTGAGGAAGAGACTGCCAACCCCATCAGCAAGGAGCAGAACGAAATCAACATCGCCATGCGCGTCTGTGCAGACCATCTGCGCGCCGTGGCATTCTCTATAGCCGACGGTCAACTGCCCTCCAATGCAAAGGCAGGATATGTCATCCGCCGCATCCTGCGCCGTGCCGTGCGCTATGCATACACCTTCCTGGGACAGAAAGAGGGATTCATCTACAAGCTCGTGCCTACACTGGTGCACGAAATGGGTGACGCTTTCCCCGAACTGAAAGCCCAGCAACAACTCATCACCAAGGTGATCAAGGAGGAGGAAGACTCTTTCCTGCGCACACTGGAAAAGGGCATCTCGATGATTGGCGATGCTATGGAGAAACTCAAGGCTGAGGGTAAAAACCAATTGGATGGCGTTCAGGCATTCCGACTGTTCGACACCTACGGATTCCCACTCGACCTCACCGAACTGATTTGCCGCGAAAACGGATTCTCGGTGGATGAGGAACAGTTTAACGCTGAAATGCAGAAACAGAAAGATCGCGCACGCAACGCTGCCGCTGTGGAAAACTCCGACTGGACAGAACTCATGGCTGGCGAACAGCAGTTTGTGGGCTACGACTATACCGAATACAACTGTCATATCCTGCGCTACCGCAAGGTGACACAGAAGAAGAACGAATTCTATGAACTCGTGCTCGACTACACTCCTTTCTACGGAGAGATGGGTGGACAGGTAGGTGACTGCGGTGTACTCGTCAACGAGGCTGAAACCATCGAAATCATCGATACCAAGCGCGAAAACAACCAGAGCATCCATATCGTGAAGCAGTTGCCTAAGGATCCCACTGCCGAATTTATGGCTTGTGTAGATACCGACAAACGCGACGCTTCTGCTGCCAACCATACGGCAACCCACTTGCTCGACTATGCCCTCCGCCAGGTATTGGGCGACCATGTAGAGCAGAAGGGATCGTATGTCAGCGCCGATACCCTGCGCTTCGACTTCTCTCACTTCCAGAAAGTGACCGATGAAGAACTGCGTCAGGTGGAGCGTATCGTCAACGACATGATTCGTCAGGACATCCATATCGATGAGCATCGCGACGTTCCGTTTGAGGAAGCCAAGCAACTGGGTGCCATCGCCCTCTTCGGCGAGAAGTATGGCGACAAGGTTCGCGTAGTGCGCTTCGGTCCTTCATGCGAGTTCTGCGGTGGTATCCACGCCACTTCAACAGGTCGCATCGGCTTCTTCAAGATACTGACCGAGAGCAGCGTGGCTGCCGGCATCCGTCGTATCGAGGCTAAGACTGGCAAGGACTGCGAGGAAATGCTCTATCAGTTGGAAGACACACTGAAGGCTGTACGTGCATTCTTCAACAATGCAAAGGATCTGCAGGGTGTCATCAAGAAGTATATTGATGAGCACGACACCATGAAGAAGGATATCGAGCAGTTTAAGGCACAAGCCGTAGAGCGCACCAAAGACAAACTCGTGGAGAAGGCTCAGGTGGTCAACGGAGTGACGCTCATCAAGGCAGTATTGCCGCTCGACGCTCAGTCTGCCAAAGACTTGGTATTCAAGATTCGTGAAGCCGTTCCCTCACATCTGCTTTGTGTCATTGGTACCATCAGTGCCGACAAACCCATGCTGAGCATCATGATGAGCGACGATATGGTGAAGGAGCAGGGTCTCCACGCTGGACAGATGATTCGCGAAGCTGCCAAACTCATACAGGGTGGCGGTGGCGGCCAGCCTCACTTCGCTTCTGCCGGTGGTAAGAATACCGACGGTCTGAATGCTGCTATCGACAAGGTTGTGGAATTGGCAAAACTCTAACTGCCTGTTCTCATCCACATCATAAAGCGACGCGCCGCGAGTAGTTGACTCACGGCGCGTCGCTCATTGTTATATCCCATGTATTGCACGAATGAAGTGCACAAATCAATAATCACAGCTTATAAATCAGCAATAAAAATCTGATTTCCGTGAGATAAAAAGTTACCGGAGCGCCTCCAGATAACTGGCGAGTCGTTCCGTCACAACAGTAGCAAGAGCCACTTTACCATCTTGATCAATCACGACAATAGAAGGAATCCACTTCACACCATAAGCCTTAGAGATATCGGTATCATGAAACTTCTTCAGCTCCGACACCTGAGGATACGTAATGCCGTATTTCTCGCACGCTGCACGCCACGCCTCAACATTGGTATCCATCGACACACCGACAAAAGCAACACCCTTGTCGCTATATTTCTTATAGAGTTCTACAACGGCAGGAGCCTCCTTTCTACAGTCGGGACACCATGATGCCCAGAAGTCGAGCACTACCACACGACCCTTCAGTTCCGACAGGGAGAACGGTTTTCCATCGATGGTCTGCATCGTGAAATCGGGTGCCACACTACCCACCTTCACCAATTCTGTGGCATACTTGGCATCGAGGTCTCCCTCTTCTGCCTGTTGTGCTTGCACCGAAGCGGTCATCATCACCATCACCGCCAATAATAATTGTTTCATTGTCTTCATATCTTTATCTATAATATTGTTTTCACTGATCACTATACGCCACCGAATACACATAGCGCTGGTCGGCGCTTACCACGGTATCTACCCTGCCCGCACCATCGAGCACAGACTTCATATCGCTACGGATGCCTTCGCCAGAACGCTTCTGCACCGCCTCTTTCATCGTCCACAGGCGCACAAACTCCAGTTCCGGATTGGCTGATTGTCCGATCTGCTGCATCTCGTCATCACTCATGGTGTGGCGCACCAATGCCTCACGATAGCCTCGCATCGACTCGATATCGACGCCCACAGGATGGGAATCGATCACACAGATGGCTGCCTCGCGACAATGACTCATATTGAAACAGATGTCTGGATGCCCCACGATAAACGGTTTGCCGTGTTCGCCATAAGAGAACACGGGCGGCTCCATGATGCCAAACTCCCGTTGCAGTCCCTCGCACAACAGCAGATAGGCTGCCACACAAGTGCGACGTCCAAGGTCGTGCTTGAAAGCTAAAGCCTGTTGGCGGCGCTGTTCCGACAGGAGTGACAGGGCGTGCTCCACATCGAGTTGGTCTAAATGGTCGTTGAGATATATCATGGGGCTGTTTCTTGAGGGTTTTGATGCGTATTGTCGGTCTGCGTCTTGGGCCAGTTGACTAAATAGAGGCGCTCCGACGCACGGGTAAAGGCGGTATAGAGCCAATGGATATAATCGGGAGTGAGCATCTCATCGGTCATATATCCCTGATCCACATAGATGTGTGCCCACTGTCCTCCCTGTGCCTTATGACAGGTGGCGGCATAGGCAAACTTCACCTGTAGCGCATTATAATAAGGGTCTTGCTTGAGCTGCTTGAAGCGTTCCTGCTTGGTGGGAATGTCGGCATAGTCTGCCATCACCTGTTGGAAGAGTTGTTCCTGTTGGTCGCGGGTCAGTGCGGGAGCTTCTGATGTCAGCGTGTCGAGCAGTATGGTGGCTGTCACTTCGGCATCGTCATAATCGGGAAATGCCAACGTCACATCGGCAAAGCGAAAGCCATAGAGCTTTCGGATGTTGCGCACACGACGCACCTCTGCCCTGTCGCCATTGGCAATAAAGGTTTCGCTGGCATCGGTAGCCTGTCCGGTGGTGGGCAGTTTCCAGTAATAATTGTTTTTCACGATCATCAACTGGTCGCCAGTGGTCAGTTCATCCTCCCGTCCGAGCACCATATTGCGAATGCCTTGGTTGTAGATATTGGCACGCTTGTTGGATCGGGTGATGACCATGGTCTCGTCGAGTCCTACCTCCGAATAGCTTCCTGCCAATGTTTCTATGAGTTCGTCGCCCATCACCAAACGGATATCGTCAAAGCCTTCGAAGCGTACCTTCGGCAACGATACGTCGCCATATTCCTCCATGGCATCAAACATCCGACGGATGGTAGTGGCATTGTAGAGGATGCCTGAATCCTGACTCTGTCGCAACACTTCGTTGAGATCACACTCGCTGACATGCAGTCCGTAGCCTCGCAGGATATCGCCCACCAGTGCTGGGCTCTCGTCTTCGCCCACTGGTGGCAACTGCGCGCGGTCACCGATGAGCATCAACCGACAGTTGCGCCCGTTATAGACGAAGCGAATCAGGTCGTCCAACAGTTGACCTTGTGCAAAGGGTGTATCGCCATAGGTCGATGCGTTGGCTATCATCGAAGCCTCATCCACGATGAACAGCGTATCTTGTGCGTTATTGTAATTGAGGCAGAATGCCCCTTCCAACGACTGTTGCCGATAGATGCGACGATGGATGGTATAGGCTGAATGTCCCGAATAGAGCGAGAAAACCTTGGCGGCACGACCTGTTGGAGCAAGCAACACCATCCGCTGTTGCAGTTCTGCCATGGTCTTCACAATGGCTGCGGCAAGAGTGGTCTTACCTGTTCCTGCCGAACCGCGCAACACCATGACAGCTTCTTCACGACGGTTGGTCATGAAGGAAGCAAACTGCCCTATGGCGTGCTCTTGTTCAGCGGTTGGCACATGACAGAAGTTATGTCTGATGCGGTAAATCAGTTCGTCGATTATCATACGGTGGTCAAAGTTACGAAATATTGCAGAAATAGAAAAGCATTTTGGGATGATTAACGTTGATGGAAGTGATTTTTTACTACGGATTATTGTTTGAGATTATTTGATGCACGCTCGGAAAAACTCAAATTTATTTGGTTTTTCTCTCACTTAATTGTACCTTTGGGCTAAAGCCCGTAGGTAGGCGGCACCTCGGAAATGAAAAGAAAAACGAGTTTTTCTTTTGCATTTCGCTCGGTTTGCACTACCTTTGCAATGAATATGTCTAATAGAACGACGAATGCAATACTGGGCTTGGCAGCCCTGATACTGGCAATACTATGCCTGCTAAGCATCGTCAGCAACTAAAACCACTGGCAAGATGCACGACTATAGCCAACCCGTTTCACGTAAACGACTCATCATCAGAGTGAGCCGTAAGTCATTGTCGTTCTCTGTTTTAGACAGCGGCAACGGACAGATTTCTTTCATCCCCTACCCACTGAAAAGCGGCATCTCACTATCGGCAAACCTTCGTGAGGCATTCCGCGATGAAGAAATTCTAAACGATAAATACCAACACGTACTGGTATCGGTGGTGGCACCGACACTCACCGTTCCTACCGAACAGTTTAAAGAACAGGAAAAGGAAATATTGTTCCGACACGCCTTCACCAATCACGAACAGGATTATGTGGGATATACGGTGATGGACGACCTCAACTGCGTAGTGCTCTTTGCCATCAACAGAAATCTGAAGAGCGTCATCGCCGACCACTACCCCGAAGCAAGATACATGGCAGCGGTGGCTCCCGTATGGAGACACCTGCACCAAAGGAGTTACATGGGCACGAAAGCAAAACTCTACTGCTACTTCCACGACCAGCGCATGGATGTGTTCTGCTATGGACAAAACCGCTTTAAGTTCTGCAATGCCTTCGACGGACGCGATGCGCACGATGCCCTCTACTACCTGCTCTCCGTTTGGAAACAACTGGGCATGAAGGTGGGCCACGACGAAATGTTTCTTGTAGGCGATGTTCCCGAACAACAATGGCTGATTGAGGAACTGAAGAAATATGTGCAGCGCGCCTATGTCATCCTACCCACTGGCGATTTCAACCGTTCTGCCGTGACGCAGATAGAAGGAATGCCGTATGACCTCATGACATTATTCGTAAAAGGAAGATGAGAATTATTACAGGAATATACAAGGGACGTCACTTCGACATTCCGCGCTCGTTTAAAGCGCGACCCACTACCGATTTTGCCAAAGAGAATATCTTCAACGTACTCACGCAGTATGTTGATTTCGATGGGGCGGAGGCACTCGACCTCTTTTCGGGCACAGGAAGCATTTCCCTCGAACTCGTGTCGCGTGGCTGCCAGACGGTGGTCAGCGTGGAAATGGATCGTGACCACCATCGCTTCATACAGGAGTGCCTGAAGAAACTCAATACCAAGGCGTGTATTCCCATCCGTGGCGATGTATTCCGCTTCGTGAAATCATGCCGCCAACAGTATGATTTCATCTTTGCCGATCCTCCTTATGCACTCAAGGAACTGCCACAGATTCCTGACCTCGTCTTGCAGAAAGGCATACTGAAAGAGGATGGCATCTTCGTCTTTGAACATGGCAAAGACCATGACTTCTCCGACCACCCCAACTTCATAGAACACCGACAGTACGGCAGCGTCAATTTCACACTGTTCAGAGCAACGGCGAAAACAACCGAGTGATACTCTCCCACAAACGCACACCAAACTTTGGATGTACGCGCCTGGGGAGGTCTGCCCACGCCACCGACTGTTCTTCATCACGCAGGAAGATACGCTTCATGCGCAAGGCGGTGCCTTCGTCATAGATGAAGGCATTGGCTTCGAAATTATTTTCAAAAGACCGGAAGTCAACATTGGTGGAACCGCACGATGTCAACGCATCATCACACACCAACATCTTGGCATGCAGGAAACCGCCTTGATAGAGACTGACCTTCACACCGGCTTCTTCCACTTCACGCAGATAGGATCGTGATGCCCACTCCACCAACCTCGCATCGGCTTTATACGGACACAGCAATCGCACATCGACACCTGCTGTGGCTGCGGTCTTGAGCGCAAAGAGCACGGGTTCGTTGGGCATGAAATAAGGAGTCTCGATATAAACATAGCGACGGGCTGCCAGGATGATACGCACATAACCCTGCATAATCTCTGGATAGAGTGAGGTGGGCGCACTCGTCACCACCTGCATCAAACAGTTGTTGGACAGACTGGCATCGTCCAGCGAGGGATAATAGCTGCGGTCGCTGATGAGGGTGCGATCTACAAAATACCAATCCACCAGAAATGCTCGTTGCAAGGCATAGACGCCACTTCCCACAATGCGCAACATCGTGTCGCGCCAAGCCATACCGTGGATGCCTTCCACATAGCGTTCAGCAATATTCATGCCGCCAATATACCCCACCCGTCCGTCTATCACCACGATCTTACGGTGGTTGCGGTAATTGACCTTACTGGTGAACAACGGGAAGCGAACAGGAAGGAACGAAACGACTTCTATGCCCGACTCGCGCATCTCCTCATAGAAACGATTCTTCACGCGCCAACACCCTACATCATCATAGATGACACGCACCTTCACACCTGCCTTGGCTCTTGCTCGCAGGGCGTCGAGGATCTGTCTGCCGAGACTGTCGTCTTCGAAGATATACATGCAGATATGAATATGATGGGTGGCATGGTTGATATCGTCAATCAACTGGCGGAAGAAGGCTTCGCCCTCGGTGATGATGTCGATGCGGTTGTCTTTGAAGGGCAATGAGAACGACTGGTTGACAAACAGATCGACCAACTGTTTATGGCGGTCGGCAACACGCAGATTCTGCTGACCTACAAACTCCAGCATCGAACGTTTCGTCAACTGGTCCATCGACCGTTGACTGATGACCCTTGCACGCCGATGGTTCACACCGAAGAACACATAAAACAGCAATCCCACTACTGGCAAGAAGATGATCACCATAATCCATGCCATGGTCTTCACCGGCTGACGGTTGTCGAGCAACACATGGAAGATAGCGATAAAGCCTGCTGCGATAACGGCTATCGTCAGCAGCAGCATCAATGTCAGATAGAAGATGGAGAATGTCATCATGCCCGTGTCTTTTTTAGTTGCGTCCCAACTGCCGCCCCAGTTCCTGGTAGATCTTGCTGGTGTCCATATACGCCTTCATCAGTTCGCGCATCTTCTCCATATCGCCTGCCGAGGTCTTGAGTTGCTGGTTGATGGTTTTCAACCGCTCACCCACGATGATATAACGGTAGTCGAGCATCAGATGCTGCACCCGTTGGCGCAAGGTCTGTCCGCTGTGTTTCATCTCAAAACCTCGACCCAACTGATAGTTGTCGATGGCAAGACGCGTTGCCAACTGGCTGATGTTCACATCGGGATGCTGGGTGAAATAGGCTTCGGCACGAAAACCGGCATTGGCTGAGTGCTCTACGGCTTCGTGCAGTATCGTATTATAGAGGGGGTCGGCAAACGAGAGTTCGTCGCAGCCAAACTCATAATCCACATATTGCGCCACATTCATGCTGACCGTCTGACCGTCTTCTGTCTCCAGGTCATCGAAGATAATCTCTTCGCCGTGGCGCACCACCTGTTGTATCAACAGACGCTCCACCTCGGCTGTGGCGTTCACCTGAACGGCAAAGGCTACATCATTGGCTGAGGTGGTCTGCGCATCAGGAGTCTGCACTTCCTGCGGGCGTTCCATTGTGGGTTTCTCGCGCTCTTGCGCTATAAACTTATTGGTTTGCGTGATCAGCGTGCGCTCATCCACACCCAAGCGGCGCGAACAATCGGTCAGATACGTGGAACGCACAATGGAATCGGGTATCACACTCACCGAACGCACGATGGAGTTGATGGCTTCTGCACGGCGCAAGGGGTCGTTCACTCCTTTCAGCAGCAGGTCGGTCTTAAACTGTATGAAGTCGGTCTGGTGGTCGTCAATATACTTGCGAAACTCCTCGGCAGTATGTTTGCGCGAGAACGAATCGGGGTCGTCGCCATCGGGCAACAGCAACACCTTCACATTCATGCCTTCCTGCAACAACATATCCGTACCGCGCATGGCTGCATGGATTCCGGCAGCATCACCGTCGTAGAGCAGTACGATATTCTGCGTGAAGCGGTGCAACATACGGATCTGATAGATGGAGAGTGCCGTACCGGAGTTGGCCACCACATTCTCCAATCCACATTGGTGCATGGCAATCACGTCGGTATAGCCTTCCACCATATAGACGCAGTCACACTTGACAATGGCTTTCTTGGCTTGATAGATGCCATAGAGCTCGTGGTCTTTATGGTAGATTTCCGAATCGGGTGAGTTCACATATTTCTGTTGCACACCCTTGGTGGCTGCATCGAGCTTGCGACCGCCAAAAGCCACCACCTTACCACTCACATTAAACCAAGGAAAGATGGCGCGACCCGCAAAGCGGTCGAAGGTGCCATGTTCACCAGTGTAGCACAGGCCGGTCTTCACCAGATACTCATCCTTATAACCTTTGCGGCGTGCCTCCTCCAACAGCGCATCACGCTTGGTGAGGGCAAAGCCCAACTTAAACTTACTGATGATATCATCGCGGATGCCACGGCTGCGGAAATACTGTTTACCGATAGCCATGCCATCCACATCCTGTTGCAGGATGGTATGGAAATACTGACATGCCCATTCATTGACGATAAACATCGACTCGCGGTCGCCCTGCTCTTTCTGTTCCTCGGCAGTCAGTTCGCGCTCCTCCACCTCGATATTATATTTCTTGGCAAGCCACCGCAACGCTTCAGGATAGGTGATCTGCTCATGCTTCATCAGGAAGTTGATCGCGTTACCGCCCTCTCCGCAGGCAAAGCAATGGCAAATCTGTTTCGATGGCGACACCATAAACGACGGTGTCTTATCGTCGTGGAAAGGACACAACCCCTTATAGTTAACTCCCGCTTTGCGCAAGCTAACAAACTCGCTCACCACATCCACAATATTGGTGGCGTCCATGATTTTGTCTATCGTCGCTCTGTCTATCATAACCTTCAAAATGCGAAATTACGAATAAAACAGCGAAGTACAAAACAAAACCCCACATTTTTTAATGCCGCACACGGATTGCGAGGTACTCGAGCGCATTTTGGTCAAGGATTTTTATTTAAAGATTATTATTTCTGGCCAAAGGCCATATTTCATTAAAGATTTCCTTCAAAGATTTCTTGCGCTCGCGCAACCCCCCAAAAACATCCGTATAAATTCCGTTTAAATTCCGATGACCCGATGATCCGATGTTCCGATGACCCGACAAAATCGCCGAATCACCACTTTTTTTCGCTATTTCATTGTTATTTCATACATTTTCCTTGGATATATTGACATTTTTTCATACTTTTGTTCCGTGATAAGACCAGAAACAGTGTAACAAACCTAAAAAATAAAATCGTTTTATTAATTTAATTTCAGTACAATTATGAAAAAGTTATTTTTAGCCGTAGTAGCAATGATGGTATCAGCAGCTACCTTTGCACAAAATGAAGTAGGCCAGCTCACTATCCAGCCTAAGATTGGTGTCAACATCGCCAACATCACAGATGCCGACGACGCTGATCCCCGTATTGGTTTGGCTGCCGGTGCAGAATTTGAGTATGGACTATCAGACAATATCGGCTTGAGCGCAGGCGTCCTTTATTCTATGCAGGGTGCAAAAACTACCGAAGATGGTGCTGATTGCACTTTGAAACTCGATTACCTGAACGTTCCTATCCTTGCCAATTTCTATGTAGCAAAAGGATTTGCTGTGAAACTCGGTGTACAGCCTGGTTTCAAGCTCTCTTCAAAGGCGAAAGCTAAAGTATCTGGAGCATCAGCAGAGGTAGATGTTGATGGTATCAAAAGCATTGACCTTTCTATTCCTGTAGGCGTCTCTTATCAGTATCAGAATATCGTGTTTGACGCTCGCTACAACTGGGGTGTTACAAAGATTATTGAAGATAGCGATTCAAAGCATAGCGTATTCCAGATCACCGTTGGCTACAAGTTCTCTTTGTAAGAGCAACATGATAGTCAATCATTATATCCACAAGGTAGGTTCTGGGAGAACCTACCTTTTTTAATATCCCACACCTATTTATATATACCAACTCGAAAAATCACAGACATTGCACAAAAATCGCCATTTGTGCACAAAACGTCGGTTTTTGTGCATTTTATTTGGCTACATACCAAAAAAAGATTACCTTTGCACCCGATTTCGAAATTTCAATAACTCAATATTTATATGGCTTTAAAGATTGTCGTTCTGGCAAAACAAGTGCCAGACACCCGAAATGTGGGTAAGGACGCAATGACCGCTGAAGGTACCGTAAACCGCGCCGCCTTGCCTGCTATCTTCAATCCCGAAGATTTAAACGCCCTGGAACAAGCCCTTCGTCTGAAGGAACAAAACCCAGGCTCAACAGTAGGAATCCTCACCATGGGTCCTCCACGTGCAGGAGAAATTGTCCGTCAGGGACTTTACCGTGGCGCCGATACCGGTTGGGTACTCACCGACCGCCTCTTCGCTGGTGCCGATACCCTTGCTACTTCTTACGCTCTGGCCACCGCCATCAAGAAGATTGGCGATGTGGATATCGTACTCGGTGGTCGTCAGGCTATCGATGGCGACACCGCACAGGTAGGCCCGCAGGTTGCCCAGAAACTGGGACTCAACCAAGTCACCTACGCTGAAGAGATTCTGAAAGTAGAAAATGGAAAGGCTACCATCCGCCGCATCATCGACGGAGGTGTGGAGACCGTAGAAGCTCCCCTGCCTGTTGTCATCACCGTCAACGGAAGTGCAGCACCCTGCCGTCCGCAGAATGCCAAACTGGTGATGAAGTACAAACGCGCCACCTGTCCTATGGAGCGCCCCAAGGAAGGCACTCCCTACGACTACCTCTATGAAGAGCGCCCCTACCTCAACCTCAACCAGTGGGGTGTGGCAGATGTTGACGGCGACGTAGAGCAGTGTGGTCTGTCAGGATCACCCACCAAGGTGAAGGCAGTGAAGAACATCGTGTTCCAAGCCAAGGAGTCAAAGACCCTGACCGCTTCAGATGCCGACATCGAAGGAATGATCAAGGAATTGTTGGACGAAAAGATTATTGGATAAGAGATATGAATAATGTATTTGTATATGTTGAGATAGAAGGTACGCAGGTACAGGAAGTATCTCAGGAGCTGCTGACCAAAGGTCGCAAGCTCGCCAATGAACTCGGTGTAGAGCTCCACGCTGTGGTTGCCGGCACCGGTATCAAGGGTAAGGTAGAGGACCAGATCCTCCCCTATGGTGTTGACAAGCTGTTCGTGTTCGATGGCGAAGGACTCTTCCCCTACACCTCAGCTCCCCACACCGATATCATGGTCAACCTCTTCAAAGAGGAACAGCCACAGATCTGCCTCATGGGTGCAACAGTCATCGGTCGCGACCTCGGTCCCCGCGTGTCATCATCACTCACCAGCGGACTGACTGCCGACTGCACCGAACTGGAAATCGGTTCGTTTGAAGACAAGAAGTCTGGCAAGACCTTCGACAACCTGCTCTATCAGATTCGTCCCGCTTTCGGTGGTAACATCGTAGCCACCATCGTCAACCCCGAACACCGTCCACAGATGGCAACCGTTCGTAGCGGTGTGATGCAGAAAGCCCTCTACGACGGACAGGCCAAGAACGAGGTCGTATATCCTGAAGTATCAAAATACGTAGCTCCTGAAGCCTTCGTCGTAAAAGTGCTCGACCACCACGTAGAAGCAGCCAAGCACAACCTCAAAGGCGCACCTATCGTAGTAGCCGGAGGATATGGCGTAGGATCTAAGGAAGGCTTCGACCAACTCTTCCAGTTGGCAAAAGTACTCCATGGCGAAGTAGGAGGATCACGTGCCGCTGTCGATGCCGGATGGATAGACCACGACCGTCAGATCGGTCAGACCGGTGTCACCGTACACCCCAAGGTATATATTGCCTGCGGTATCTCAGGTCAGATCCAGCACATCGCTGGTATGCAGGATTCAGGCATCATCATCAGCGTCAACAACGACCCCGACGCACCCATCAACAAGATTGCCGACTATGTCATCGTGGGCAATGTCGAGGAGGTAGTGCCGAAGCTCATTAAGTATTACAAGCAAAATTCGAAATAACACATGGCAAACTATTATAGTGATCACCCCGAAATCGCGTTCCACCTCAACCACCCGTTGATGGAGCGTATCGTAGAACTCAAGGAGAAAAACTACGAAGACAAAGCCAAGTTCGAGGACGCACCCGTCGATTACAACGATGCCATCGAGAACTACAAACAGATTCTCGACATCACCGGCGATGTGGCTGCCAATATCATCGAGCCCAACTCAGAGAGCGTTGACCTCGAAGGTCCACACCTTGAGAATGGTCGTATGATTTATGCCTCAAAGACATTCGAGAACCTCGATGCCACCCGTAAGGCTGGACTCCACGGTGTCTCAATGCCCCGTCGCTACGGCGGTCTCAACCTCCCCAACACCGTATTCTCTATGCTCAGCGAGGTCATCTCAGCAGCCGATGCAGGTTACCAGAACATCTGGAGCCTCCAGAGCTGTATCGACACCCTCTATGAGTTTGGTTCAGAGGAACAGCGTCAGAAGTACATTCCCCGCGTATGTGCCGGCGAAACCATGTCAATGGACCTCACCGAGCCCGATGCCGGTTCCGACCTGCAGCGCGTCATGCTCAAAGCCACCTACGACGAGAAAGAAGGTTGCTGGCGCCTGAATGGTGTGAAGCGCTTCATCACCAATGGTGACTCAGACATCCACCTCGTACTCGCCCGTTCAGAAGAAGGCACCAAAGACGGTCGTGGACTCTCTATGTTCATCTACGACAAGAACCAAGGCGGTGTTGACGTGCGCCACATCGAGCACAAGCTCGGTATCCACGGTTCACCCACATGTGAGCTGACCTACAAAAACGCCAAGGCAGAACTCTGCGGAAGCACTCGTCTCGGTCTGATCAAGTACGTCATGGCATTGATGAACGGCGCCCGCCTCGGCATCGCAGCCCAGTCAGTAGGTGTAGAACAGGAAGCCTACAACGAAGGACTCGCCTACGCCAAAGAGCGTGCACAGTTTGGTGAGAAAATCATCAAGTTCCCTGCAGTCTATGACATGCTCTCACGCATGAAAGCCAAGCTCGACGCAGGTCGTTCACTGCTCTATCAAACCGCCCGCTACGTAGATATCTACAAAGCCCTTGAGGATATTGAGCGCGACCGCAAGCTCACTCCCGAAGAGAAACAGGAGCTCAAGAAATACCAGCGTCTGGCAGACGCCTTCACTCCAATGGCAAAGGGTATGAACTCAGAATACGCCAACCAGAACGCCTACGATGCTATCAGCATCCACGGAGGTTCAGGATTCATCATGGAGTACAAGAGCCAGCGCTTGTTCCGCGACGCCCGCATCTTCTCTATCTACGAGGGAACCACCCAGCTTCAGGTAGTAGCCGCCATCCGTTACATCACCAACGGCACCATGCTCAACAACATCAAAGACATGGCAACCGCTGAAGTTTCTGAGGCACTCCAGCCTCTGAAGGCCCGTGTTGAGAAACTCATCCCCGTTTACGAGGCAGCCCTCAACCGCGTCAAGGACCTCAACAATCAGGACGCCCACGATTTCCTTGCCCGTCGTCTTTACGACATGACCTGTGAGATTGTGATGTCGCTCCTCATCCTCGACGATGCCACCCGTGCTCCAGAGCTCTTCACTAAGTCAGCCAACGTATATGTTCGCATGACCGAGGAAGATGTTCTTGGTAAGGCAGCCTACATTCAGAATTTCCAGGTAGAGGATCTCGCCAGCTTCCGTGCTGCCGAAGAATCTGCCGC
>SAMEA104315432__coassemble_244_pt1 | contig 30039 bp, 29 predicted proteins | sample SAMEA104315432__metabat2_low_PE_029 | metagenome-assembled genome bin SAMEA104315432 (sample SAMEA104315432) | gut metagenome | biome: Monkey gut; feature: monkey-associated habitat; material: faeces | place: China | collected 2013 | reverse complement strand
GGGAAACGGAACCATTATGGAGGTAATAACATGTGGAATGGCTACTGATCATTCATTCCCTTACATGGTCTTCTTTGTTTCCTTTTTATCATATTACTTTCCATTATTAGCGCCCCAAACTTACCATTGCTAAATGTACGTATCACATCCCATGTAACTCCGGTACAAGTCCCACGTAAGTCCCAATAATCATACAAGCAAGATAGGAGACTGATGGTAGCCACCACGGTCGTACAAAGGGAACACAAATTACATGGTCACATTTACATGTTGAAATAGTAATCATCACCATAAAGATAAAACTTTAGCCTTGTACCACACATTTTTGAGTATAATGTTCTTTGTTTCTGAGAAAAACGTGTAACTTTGTAGGCATGAATTAATTAAAAAAACCTATCCTTATGAAACAAAGGTATTATAGATTTGGAATATTGACCTGTCTGCTGCTTTTCCTACTGACGGGCAATATAGTTGCACAAACCAATGAAGAGAACCAACAGACCTACACCAAGCTGATGAAACAGAAAAATTATGGCGATGTTATCAGGCTGATGGATAAGGTTCTGAAGGACAAGGAAAGTAAAACTGCCGAGAACTACTACAAACGGGCTGCCGCATACGCTGCCATAGAATCTTATGTAGAGGCTGTGGCAGACTGCACTTCGTCGCTCATGCTCGACGACACCAATACAGAGGTTTATTTTCTGCGTGGCAAGTGCAAGTATCTTTTCGGTGATGTAACCTATCAAGACGATTTACTCAAAGGCGGTGAACAAGGTCAGAAGTATTTGGCAAAACTCGGAGCTAAGAAGCCAAAGGCTGAGCCGCAGCAAAACTACTATGCCCAGCAAACTCCCAGTCCAAAACAGGACATGACAGATGTGGATCAGAACATTCCTATGGTAGCTGCCAACAGCAACAAACACACGTTTGTGGTTATTGTGGCAAATGAGAAATATATGGAGAATAACATCTCTGCTGTCAACTATGCCGAAAACGATGGCAGGATATTCCGCCAATACTGCATCAGGACCTTGGGCATTCCTGAAGAAAACATCCACATGAAACTCAATGCCACCAAAAACCAGATGCGTGCAGAAATGAAATGGGCACAAAATGTCAGCAAGGCTTTCGGACAGAAGGCCAATATCATCTTCTATTATTCTGGTCACGGAATGCCTGATGAGGTAAGCCGCAAAGCCTATCTGTTGCCTGCCGACGGTATGGCAAACGATCCTGAGAGTGCTTACCCCCTATCCACATTCTATGAACAACTGGCTGGACTGCAGACCAATGCCGTGATGGTTTTCCTCGATGCTTGTTTCAGCGGAGCACAACGCAACGGTGGCATGCTCACCAGCACCAAGGGTGTGAGCATCAAGCCCAAAGCCGAACAGGTCTGCGGTAAGGTAGCCGTATTGAGTGCCACAAAAGAAGACCAGACCGCCTATCCCTACAACGAGAAGCGCCACGGTCTGTTCACCTATTTTTTACTGAAAAAACTCCACGACACCAAGGGCAATGTGACATTGGGCGAACTGAAAGACTATGTAGAGTCTAATGTCTATCAAACCAGTACCGTGAAATATAAGACGCAGACCCCTACCCTCACCATATCGGCAGCCAACGAACAATCATTGTTGAACATGAAACTCCGTTAACCCATGATCAAGAAATACATCCTACTCCCACTGTTGCTGATTGCCGCAACATTTGTTTATGCGCAACCTCAGCGCCAAGTGTTATTGACGCTCAAAAAGGGCGAAATACTTTATTATGCCGAATATGCCAGCAATATGCGCATTAATGGTCATAAGTTTACTTGTATTCTTAACGATACGCTAAATGACAAAAAGATCTTTATCCACAACGGGGAACGAAAAGTAACAGCAAGCGAAATCTACGCTTATAACATCAATCCTGACGATTTCAACAAATGCGTCTTTGAATATTACAACAATATCAAAGGTACTGACAAACAGCAACACTACCTATCTTTATATGGAGTGAATTATGGACCATACGAAGGCATCGGCTACTACTACGAGACCGACAAATGCGATGGTTATACCGGACAATCAAACATCGACTATGCCCTCCCCCATGAATTTAGATTCACGCTCATGGGCGAAGACTATTTTCACTACGAAGACGGTAGTATTCTCGACGCAAAAGAAACGAGATACGAATATCAAAGTCCGAACAAACAACACGAGATCCACATTGATCATTCCAAACGCTTTGTCACCTTGGATAACAGAAGATTTATCATCCCGATTCCTATGGATGGAAACTGTAGTAAATACGATCCAAGAGTCTGTCTGTTTGACGATGGTACTTGTTTCTATGAGCAGACCTGTCAGATGAATCCACAAAACGAATACGATACGGAAACATTCCAGTTTTTTATCACTCCAACAACTATCAAACAACTCACCGCAGGAAAGGAATACTACGATTTCGACAAACATCAGGTACTACCTTATAAAAAAGATGCAGATTATTCTGGTTCTATTGATTACATGCTGTGGTACAGCTACAACCTCACCCTTCAAGACAAGAGCAAGCGCCATCTTTTCGTCGCCAATTGGAAGTATGATTACGTATTGATTGACGGAAAAAAATACGGGAAGCACTGTCCTATATATGCTTTCTACGACGAAGATACCAATGCCTTTGCATGGACCACTATCGAAGGCAACGAGATTGTGCTCTATACTTTTGATCTCAACTGACGATGTGGCTTACCATTCTCTTTGCCATCACCACATTCTTCTCTGACTACCACAGAGAGGCTCAATGTGCTATCGACCTTTTCAACCAACATTCGGAGATAAGGACTGAACTCTGCCATTATCTCACTGAAGAAGAGAGCCGCATGGCACAAGCCATCGTCATGCCCGAAGTGGCAATGTACACCAAACTGGGTGGACAGATGGAATATCGCACCCTTTGTCTGATGTATATTCTCCACAGCAAGGCTGAGTTCAGCATCGGCCTGTTTCAGATGAAACCCTCGTTTGTAGAACAACTCGAACAACAACTGGCTGCCGATAAAAACTTGAAAAGAAAATATGCAAAACTCTTCATCCACAAGCGCAACGCACGCGAATGTAGAAAAATACGCATGGACCGCATGATGCAACTGAAATGGCAGACTCGCTATCTGGCTGCCTTCGTGGATATTTGCAAGCAAAAGACTGCCAACATCCACTTTACTTCCACGCAAGAGCTGTTGCGTCATTGGGCAACACTCTATAATGCAGGACTGCATCGCAGCGCTGCCGATGTCAATCGCTTGCAGAGACTCAAACAGTTTCCCCACTTCCGCAACAAATACAACTATGCCGATGTGGCATGGGAGTTCTATCAGCAACTCAAAAATACAACCTACAAATAGTATAAGTCATGAAAAAACGAATCCCGATTACGCTGACAATATGGATACTGCAAACGCTCTTGGCAACTGCTGTCCACTGTCAATCCCTTCAGTTTGTAGAGACCGACCACCAACACTACACCTTCAGCGAAATGCTCACAGACCTCGATTCCATCGCCAAACGCTATCCCGACTTTGTGAGTTACGAACTTGACAGCGCCACAACCCTACTGGGACATCGGTTGCCTGTGGTGACACTCGGCAACCGTTCGGCTCGTCACCACATCATGGTACAAGCCACCATGCACGCTCGCGAATATATGGCAACACAACTCACCATGGCACTCCTCGAACATTATGCTCAGATGTGCTATCAAGACATTTGTGAATATAAGGGCCAACGCATCAGCAATCTGCTGCAACAGGTGTGTTTTGTCATCATCCCGATGGTCAATCCCGACGGAGTGGAGATTGCGCAAAACGGCAGTAACGGTCAACTGACCGATGAAGTGAAACAATGGGTAAGGCAGACTGAAGACAACGGCACATCGCATACAAAAATCAAAGCCAATGCCAACGGCGTGGATATAAACCGCAATTTCGGCAATGGCTTCAACAATCCGTTTACTTCAAGTCGTAAGACCCATCGCAGTTTCAATTTCTATTCAGGTTTGTTGCCCTACTCCGAGCCAGAGAGCCAACTGATGCTCCGTGTGTCGCAGCGCTATGACTATGACCTTTTTCTCAACTATCACACATCCGGCAACATCATCTATTACGGATGTCAGAATGCAAGGAAATACGTCAACAAGTTAGCCCACGACTATGCCAAACTCATCCATCGCCACACCAACTATCCACTCTATGGTCCAGACAGTGCTCCTGCCGGCGGCACATGGGCTGACGACGTAGAGATTATCTACCAATGTCCCAGCGTCACCGTAGAATTAGGAACTACCAATCCCGTACCCATCTCGGAGTTTCCTGCCATATTCGAAAAGCATAAAAATGTTTGGGCTGACCTCGCTATCGAAGTGCTGGATAACCCATAGCCTCTATACTTTTTAATGCATTTCCCGTCAAGAATGGGAAAGTGCAGTCTTGGTAGATTTTCTGTAAAGCAACATCAGACAGACAAAACCCAACAAACAGAAAGGAATACCGGCAAGTGCCGAATAACGCGGTGTGCAACCAAACGAGATGGGCAATCCGCCAACAAATGCACCAAGCGCATTACCAAGATTGAACGCCATCTGTACGCAGGCACCTCCCAGCATCTCACCACCTGGCGCATGACGCAGAATGAGGAATTGCTCAGGACCGCTTACGGCAAACAAACAGCCAGCCACTACCACCATAAGCACTACCGAGAGCCATCCATAATCGGCAAGGAAGAAAATCAATATCAGTCCGACAACGGCAAGAAGCTGTGTGGCTGGGGCAACACGATAGGCTGAATAGCGGTCGGAAAGCACTCCACTCAGTATGTTGCCGAGCACCATTCCTGCACCAGCGGCTATCATCAACATCGGAACTTGAGTCAATGCAAATCCACTCTCTTGCGAGAGCAACGGAGAAATATAACTGTACCAACAGAACACACCACCATTGCCAAGCAATGTTGCCGTAAGAATCAACCAAGGAGCACTGGTGCTAAGAAAGCGAAACTGCCCTTTGAAACCTGTCACTGGCAAGCGATCCATATTGGGCACCCAGCGCCAGATACTGCAAAGGACGAGCAAGGCACATATACTGGTAATGAGGAAAGGGAATCTCCAAGACCATGTGGAACAAAGCCAAGACGACACCGGAACACCCATCAGGTTTGCCACCGTCATTCCTGCTATCATGGTTGATACTGCCTTACCCTTCTTATCTTCGGGTGCAAGATGCACAGCCACGATAGACGCTACTCCGAAATAAGCACCATGGGGCAGTCCTGAAATGAATCTTGCCACCAGAAACAACCAGTAGTTGGGAGCAAGCACAGAGAGTACGGCACCCGCAAACATCACCAATGCCAAAAACAACAAGACACTCTTTGGCTTGAATCTATAGCCCACAATGAGTAGCGGTGCACCAACTGCCACACCTAAAGCGTATGCAGAAATCAGGTGTCCTGCCTGCGGAATACTAATCGACAAACTTGATGCTACTTCCGACAAGATAGCCATCATGACATATTCAGTAATACCTAATGCAAAAGTGCCAAGAGATAAGGCAAAGAGAGCTTTCTTCATTTGTGTTTTCAATTTTCGTGCAAAGATAGGGTAAGAAAGTAAGGTATAATTGGTAGATATTATCAAATAATTGTCTAATTTTGCACCGACAAGCATTATACCTGATCGATTATGAGGAAATATTCAAAGTCAAAGGATATGGTTACCGACGAGAAACGACCTGCGTATGAGGTGCTCGACTACGACACAGAGGGAAAGTCGTTTCGCTATCTGCATCATGAGGTGCCGATAAGCGAAGAGATTGCCATCCACTTCCATCCTGAATTGGAAATCAACTGGATAGTGCGTGGCTATGGTATGCGCATTGTTGGTACCTGCCATGAGTTTTTCTCACAAGGTGAAATGGTATTCATGCCGGGCAGCATGCCCCATTGTTGGATATACGATCCTGAGTCGTGTGGCGATACAGGTTGCAAGGAGTCGAATGTGTGTCAGTTGTCTGCCAACATGTTGTTGCATGCCTGCATCATATTTCCCGAACTGAAACCGGTAGTCACCTTTCTGCTTAGTCTGCGCCAAGCATATCTGATTACGGGCAACAGCAAAGCCGTAGTCTGTCAGCAACTATTGGCAATGGAGCATGCTGATGATGCCATGAGGCTGTGTCATCTGTGGTCTGTCCTTACCTATATAAGCCATCACCCTGCCGATTTATTACCCATTGGAAAACCTGAGGACACCACGTTTGAAATGAATCAGAGTATTGAGCAAATGCGCAAACTATTGGACTATGTATCGCTTCATTATAAAGAGGAAATCAGGCTCAACGATGTTGCCCAGCATCTGAATCTCAGCACTGCGTCATTCTGCCGATGTGTGAAGCAGGCCACTGGTCAAACATTCATTGCTTATCTCAACAGTTATCGGTTAAACAAGTTTTGCGAACTGTTACAATCTGACACAACACAGCGCATCAACGAATTGGCATGGGCTTGTGGTTTCAGCGATATCCCCTATTTCAATCGGTTGTTTAAGAAAGTAAAAGGCATGACTCCATCCGCATGGATTGCAGAGAGTCGGAAGTAAGCTTATATCCTACAATGACCATAATATATCACTACCGTCCCGTTAAAGTGGACTAATTGTTCTTTGAATTAATTGAAATACAGTCTTTTAAGTGGTATTTTGAAATGAAACGGACTTGAATTCGTAACTTTGCAGTCAAAATCAAATGACTGTTATGTTCCAAGACAAATACGTTTTTGCTCAGCTCACCGCTTTTTTGAACAGAACTCAGTTTAACAACTATGTTCGCAAGTATGATGGAAACAGCTATGTGAAACATTTCACTTGTTGGAATCAGTTGCTTGCTATGATGTTTGGTCAACTGAGTAATCGAGAGAGTTTGCTAGATCTGGTTGTTGCTTTTGAAGCACATAGAGCAAAGCAATACCATCTTGGATTAGGGCGTAAGCCTATTGCGAAAACGACATTTGCTTCTGCCAATCAGAATCGTGACTACCGTATCTTTGAAGACTTTGCTTTCTATATGATGGAGCAAGCCAGAAAGAAACGTATGACGGATATCTTCAAGTTGAAAGGCAATGTGTATGCTTTCGACTCAACGACCATTCCTTTGTGTTTGTCGGTCTTCTGGTGTGCAAAGTTCCGTAAGAAGAAGGGAGGAGTAAAAGCACATGTGCTATATGACCTCGAATCTCAGGTTCCAGCTTTCTTCCATATCTCTACAGCATCCGTTTACGACTCAATGGCAATGTTTGAGAAACATAGGTTTTATCAATGTTTCTTTTATAGTTCGCACGCTTCTGTAGTGATTTTTCCGTTAGTACTATCGACTTGCCGATGCTACTTGGAATCAGTCAAGGGAAGCGTAATACCCCGGTCTACAGAAGTAACTGGGAGGGCTTACCAGATAAATCAGCATGCAGAGGCATTTAATTACAATCGCTTAAAAATACTAAAAGGCAAATTTTTATAGATGAAAGCAAGGATATGCCATCGGTTTGTGACATAGACTTTAGATTTCTTTTTGCGAATGGCTGAAATGATTTGATTGGCTACTTTCTCAACCGGCATCACCCAGAACAGACCTTCTCCCTTTGCCATGGCTGTGTCAACAAGCCCTGGTCTGATGTCTGTTACGGTTATGCAACCGCTGTTCTTGAAAGCTTTTTTGCGTATTGCTTCCATATAATTTATTTGATAAGCTTTAGTTGCACTATAGGCTGGTGCTGCCGATTCGCCTCGCAATCCGCCAGCAGAAGTTATGGCTACAAGATGGCCAAAACCTTGCTGCTCAAAAATGCAATACAATCTATCAATAACATAAGTCCAACCTACGACATTTGTATCAATGGTAGGACGCTCAATAGCAAAGTCAAGTGTGGTGTTAATGTCTCCAATGCCGGCACACATGATAACAAGATCGAAGTGTACCAACTCTTTGAGAAGTGCGCTTATTGCTTGTTCAATGTCTTCTACGTTGGCGACATCAGCTTTTGCAACGATTATTTTGGAAGGATGCTGTCGACTTAATTCATTAAGCAGTTTTTCTCGACGACCTACGATACCTATACGATTGTCCCCACTAGCATATTTTAGAAAAAGAGCTTTGCCTATACCCGATGTTGCTCCGATTATAACAATATTCATATTATACTTTTTTATGCAAAGTTAATACTTGACAATTAAATGCAATATGTATCTTAAGACAAAACGCCATCGTCGGAACAAACTCTCAAAACATTTTGAGAATTTATTCCCCGAAAGTGATTTCCCTGCGTATATTGCTTATCGTTGTTGGTGTAACTTTTAGATAAGAAGCAATATCCTTCAAGTTGATACTTTGGACTAATTCTGGGCAACGAAGTAGCAAACGTTTGTATCGTTCTCTAGTTGTCATGCGGTAAGTATCAAGATATTGTACATAAACTTGAGAAAAAAGACTATATGAAATAGCTTGTTTAATACCTTCTGCATCTAAGGAAATTAAAAGTTTATCCAGTTCCTTCCCTAACATTCGGAATACCTTACAAGTTTTTCCTGCCACAATGGTTACATCTGATTTTTTGCCGGAAAGACAATTCGGATAATCAGCCACGAATTCACCCTCGAAGGCGAAGCCCGTGCAGTAATCTTTATTTTCATCGTCGTTATGTACCATGTATTTGAAGCATCCACGCTCCACATAGGCTACATACTGAGACGGCTTACCAGCCTCTTCAAATATCTCGCCACGCCTCATTAAGCGTACTTCTCCGTGTTTTATGCAGTAATGGCGCAGAAACTCCAAGTTAAGTTCATCCTTGTAGGGATTGAAATGCATATTCGTTGTCACGTTCGTCATTTCTCTTATTTGTTGGTGGAACAGTAGCTTTTTTGCGAGACAAATAGTTGCATTTTGTTATACCACAGCTTTGTTTTGGATAAAATCAGTTTAATATTGAACCCTATTTACTTCTTGAATCTTCTCGCAGAAAGACTTCAATTCATTATCCTTAGAAATCAGGTCTGTGGGATTCAAGTGCGCAATGATTCCTGGTGCATGACGCAACTTGCCATATTTCAAGTCACGTACTTTACCAGATGCACTCTTTCTTACTTTTCCTTGTTGAGCAAAAACCTGTCGTAGAATTACACCCATCACATAGGATGCCTTCTGTTGCAAATGCTCAATATCTTTATTTTTAATAGAGGGATGTTCGGACAAAGGACTATTTTGTCCTGGTTTACGTTTAAAGCTCTCGTCCTCAGCCCATAGCTCGATCGCTTCAGGTTGTTTTAAAAACCAAGCCTCCATCTCTTGAATCCAGAAAACTACGTGGTCAGTCTTATCTTGTGATATTTCAATTCCATTGTCAGACAAGCTCTCGAACCATTCGTTTCTTAACTCAGGCTTACGGTCAAGATCCACATATAAATAGTTCTCATCTTCTTCCGTAGCATTGACAAACTGTTTGGCAGCCTCTTTATATCCCGAGCATTTTTTTACCACAACGCTGATGTCATTGCGGTTTAAAGCTCGTTGCATGAAGCGATTGAGTTCCTCGCGAAAAGCCTCTGAATTGTTGATTGTTGTGGCATCAACATTATCATTGATAATACCACCTTCCACGTACACATTAACTACCATCTTTTGCCACCTATCTCACCGTTTAACCATAACTGACCTGGGAGCAATTCATCCTCACGATTCTCAAAATCATCTTCACTATAACGCTTGATTTGGGTCTCGTTTCTGTCGTTCTTTTCAAATACCAGAATATCATCAAGTTCGAAAGCATTCAACAAAAGAGCAGAATGCGTTGCCACAATAATCTGGGATGTCTTAGCTGCATTTTTCATCATTTTAGCAACTGAACGGATCATGTCTGGATGCAAACATGATTCTGGCTCATCAATATCAACGAGTTTACCTCTCTCCGGATTATGGAAGATACTCAACAGAAGCAGGTACTTCAAAGTACCATCAGACATATGAAGAGCATCTATAGCATGTGACAGATTTTTCTCACGCAGAGAAAGATACAATCTGCTACCAAAAACGTTATAACCGATTCCTGTAAAATTGGGATTTATGTCGCTCAAGCATTCTCTTATTTTCTCATACTGGAACGTATAGTTGTTATTAAGATTACTGAGCAAGTTACTTAAGTTCTCACCTGTGTTTATCAAACGTTTTATATCATTGGCCTCGGCAGGCTGACGAACTTTATCAAAATTGAACTTAGAATATCCAGCAATCGCACTAATCGCCTCTCTTACAACAAAAGATGGTAAATATCTTTGAGGATCTGTAATCTGCCTAAGAACCAGTTCTTGAGCAGACAGCATACCACCATCATATTTTTCCACTTCTATACCACTCTTTGTACGAACAGAGATTTGTCCAATTCCATTACGGAATTCAAGATAACTGAATGTTTTTTTCTTCCCTTTTCTATCCTCTGAATAAAGCGTTTCACAGAGAGTATAAGTGGTACCATCACCTATAGGGAATACAGTAATCTTGTAATATACATCCTTCTTGAAAGGTGAAGCAGATACTACTTTTCTCAATGAATCTGCATCGAAAACGTATGTCACGCTAAAACATTCAGGTTTCAGTTCTCCACACGCATTAACTATTGCGTTGTATGATCCCCATTGCCGAAACAAAGCAGACAAACCACCACCAGCAATACCCTCATAAAGCATAGTGATAGCATTTAGAAATGAAGTCTTACCGCTTCCATTAACACCCACAAGGATATTAACACCTGTGTTCAATTCGATAGTGTGTTCTCCCTTAAACGAGAAGAAATCACGAATAATTAGCTCTTTTATCATATGATAACAAATATGTATTAGCGAACATTATACAAATTCACTCAAATTAATTGCAAATTTAATAAATTCTTCGCATATACATGTGATAATGAGATATTAATTCTTTATAAAACTGTTTTTTTCCTATTTTCGCACAATTGACTTGTACATTTGACTTTTTGCTATTGTTTGACTTGAAAAAAAGCGCATCAACGAATTGGCATGGGCTTGTGGTTTCAGCGATATCCCCTATTTCAATCGGTTGTTTAAGAAAGTAAAAGGCATGACTCCATCCGCATGGATTGCAGAGAGTCGGAAGTAAGCTTATATCCGACAATGACCATAATATCACTACTGTCCAAAGAAATTTTCCCACAAGGTCAACTGACCATCATCGGAGTTATTCTGAGGACGTTTTGGTTGAACAAACAGCTCACCTAAAGATTTCCTTTCAAAGAGGAATTTACCAATGGCAGCAGATAATCGCATATGGCAATTCAAATTTGCGAGAATACAGCATTCTGGCTCATTCCGTAGAACGACTGCGCATCAAAGAGTTTTATGGAACCTCGGAGAATGCTGTAAAAATACAAATCTATGCAGCTATCATTGCATATTGTCTTGTCGTTATCGTAAAGGAATGTATGAGGCTAAAGCTTCAAGCCTATGATGTTCTAAGAATTTTAAGCACGTCATTGTTGACTAAAATTCCATTATTTGTTACTTTTTGAAATGCTAAAGGAATTTCATGGGCAGTAGAGGTTTTCATAGAACCATAACGAGACATCAGCATATCGGAACTTTTGCTTTGCAAGATGCGGAAAGTAAGCTCCCTTATATCGTCGTAGCCGGTCGCCATCAAGCATGAAACCGGCATTATAGGCATTGGCATAGAATCGTAGTTTCTCCTGCTCCGACTTGAATTTCATTCTGCGGAACCGATGTTGCACAACCCGGCAAAACAATGCCAGGTACTTCATTTGCCATTCCTGTTGTTCCAGCCTTCTGACCAGCTCAACACGCGCACTTCGCCCCCTCTTGTCCGTCATTCGTACCTCGGGGAACAATACAAACAACGTGTCCACACTCTGAATGTATTGCTCCAACTGCTCAACGAACGATGGCTTCATCTGGAACCGTCCAATTGAAAAATCGGCATACCCCTTACCCATCTGCACATACAACGTTTTGAGTGCGTAAGTCTGTGCCTTGTCGGTCAGGCTGCCGTACTGCGATATTTCGGGTGCCACGATTGCAAACAGAAAGCTGGCAGGCACGCCTGCTCTCTCTGCCGCAATCTTAAATTCGCTCTTGTGTGCCGTCCAGAACGAAAGAGCCTCCCTACACTCTGACGCATATGTTTCAGAATAGCCTCGCCCTTGTGCAATGCAATATATGGGCAAGAGGAAAAGTATAATTCCTGATATACGGCTAATCCAACGCATATTCGTAAATCGTCAGATTCCGACCTTCTAAGCAGTACCAAACGAACGCATTTTTGTCTTTGTCATATCTATACTCAAATGGGAATGACTTCCCGAATCGTTGCCCGTCGATGACCACATAGTCGTAATCATAGCTAAAATAGAAACTATGTCCATTTACATCCATATTACACTCTTTTCTTCCACTATTTTCCAACTTCTTCCCGTTGCAATATTGCTGCGCACCCATCTTGTAATAGCAATCTCCATTTTCTGCTATCTTTGTATCCCAAATATAATCACCACATGGTCCGTATTCCGCTTTATCCGTCTTGACATACCGATTATCGCCTTTTTTATACTGGAAAGCATAATACTCCCCACCATAAACAAGGCCATAGATATTATCATATGGTCCGTATTCCGCTTTATCCGTCTTGACATACCAATTATCGCCTTTTTTATAACTGAAAGCATAATACTCCCCACCATAAACAAGGTCATCAATATCATCATATGGTCCGTATTCCGCTTTATCCGTCTTGACATACCTATCATAGTTGTCATCAACATAACTCAAAGCATATCGCCCACCATCACAATAAATAAAAGATGATATATATTTACATTTCAATTCGGTATCTTCTATCATTCCGGGCAGATGTATTTTATTGTCGTAGCAATATGCCATATCTCCGTTTTCTGTCAGATATAATTTTGTAATTTTTTTGTAGCCTTTCTCATTAATTTGAACTCCATTTCTTACTATATAGTATTCAAAATCCGATTTGTGAACATAAGCATAATCTCCTTTATCGTTACATAGTACATTGGAATGATTGACTTCTGCACCTGAGCTGACCTTTTTCCCATTGAAATACCAGCCATATTTCGTCATAACGATATAATTATTTCCTTTTATGTACAAATCTCTATATCCTCCGAAAAATTTTTCTATCACTCCGTTAACCGAAATATAGGTATTTCTTCTATCTTCGTCATTTTCATTGTGAACTACGCTGGCATAGTAATAAGGCATTTTAAAGATTCCTTTCGACGGGATTATCTTGCCATTGACATTGTCATATACCCTGTCGGCAAGTACATAATGATACGTTTTCGACTTCAGTTCATCATCATCCGCATCGAACCAGACATATTCATACGGACCTTCCATTTTGCCTCCTCTGTTGACCCAGTATTCATACTTGTCAGTTCCGTCGCCTCTCTTGCTTTTTAGCGCACAATGTAAAATATATCCGTCTGGTTCGGTCACATCAATATAGCCCAGACAATTCCAGTTATACTCATTCGTCGGCATAGCCGGCACATAACTGCGTCCTCCGTCAGTAATACGACCGTATGGAATGCGTTTACCGTTAAACACTAATGTATTCCGTAATGTGGTCATATCTGCCGTTACCAGTGCAAATCGGTATCCGTCTGCATGACATTGTATAAAATGTTCATTAATAACTATTCTTTCGTTTGCATGCAAAGTGTACAACACTTTCCTTGTCGGGTTTTGTGCGGCGATGCCGACAGAGAGAAAAACCGACAAAATCATGATGGATAAAAATGTTCTCATACGTTAAATATTTTTAGCAGTTTATCTATTCATAAAATCTTCCCATACGCCTTTATCGATGTCTTCCTCTTTGAAAAAACTTATTTTGCAAAATAAATCAGTGTCCATTATTCTGCAAAACAAATTTAGTCCCCAAAGTGCGCCAATACCGCCTGGCATCATAGAAATCACAAGAAGCCAGTTGGGCGGATTATCGCAAAACGCAGCAACTATAAGAAGACCAGGTAACCCCAATAGAATGCCTCCCAAACCAAAACAAGCCAGCGGAAGCACAAAATAGAGTAAAATCACGCTCAAGACGGGCCACAATACAATCCTCAACAAATAGAAAGCGACCAAGAATGGTATCCATACGGGAGTCAAGATCAGTACAGGGAACTCCAACCATTTCGGTATCTCTATTTTGCCTATTATCGGTAAATCCAGTTTCATAGCATTTCGTGTTTTACAGTTATTGCTCTTCAATTCATATCACCACTGCAACATAGAGCAGCGGCAAATGGCGGCAACAATAAACACGATCAGCATAAGCAAGCCGTTTACACGCGTAAAACTATCGTATTTCGGGTGCTCATAGACACAGCCATCATCTTCGTTCCAGATATATTCCTTACTCCGCATGTAGTTGAAACTCATGCGATAAAACCCGTAGATGAGCAGGATTTGGATTGCGGAAACGATACGGTTAATCAACCCCATGTAGATGTACCCCAATAAATTATAGAGTATGTCGTGAACGCCATCCGCTCCGTTAACGCCTGCAATCACGGCGAAAACGTAACCAAGGATAATCAAGAAAATGTTTCCCCTCTTGTATCTTACGGTGTCGGTGTCGGGAAGTTTTTTCACTTCGACGAAAACGATATTTTTGTTGTCGGTGTCGGAAAGTTTATCTCGTCCGATATAAACGAATTTTTCTTTTTCTTTGTCGATTTTCATACAACGTGCGTATTAAAGGTTTGAATATTATTTTCTTTGATCTATAACCCATCTTAGGGCAAATATAATTGTGCAGAAAAAAATAACCACATAGTGAGTTTTCACTAATTTCACCAAAATAGGCATAAAGAAGAGAATGCCTATGGCGAGGGCAACCACAATGACTACGGGAATATCATCCGACAACTTATCTTGCTCGGAATCGAAAAATGAGAAGCGTATCTGACGGGTAAAAAACAGCCAAACAGCAGCCGCATATAACGTCCCTTGTATGATGGCAGGCACCAACAAGTCGCTTGTGCTTTCCCCCAAGTATATCCCAATCTGTTGAAATGCGTAATAGCCTATAACTGTCACGACCAACATAAATACGGAATATCCACAACAAAGAAACCATCCCAGCACTTTCTTCCTGATATACAGGACAAGCCCCGCAATGGAAGCAATGGACAATACCGTTATAGGATAATACGACAGTAACCATCTGTTATCCCCGCATATTTCCGGATTGTCCAAGGTTTCCATGAGGATTACAGAGACAACTATCTCATATATCGTCATAACGCACATCGCGATTATTCCGAGACTATAATAAATGTTCGTTTTCATAAGACCTCTGAGTTGAGAAATTATTCAATTATAGCAAAATCAACAAGTAGTTTCCGGGATTGGCAGACCAACCAACCGAGGGGAAATACAATCAAAGCCTTTGTGGGTATCGCCAGTGAAATCACGCTCAGTACGAATGCCGACACGATGCATATAATGAGGGAAATAGCCCACATCGAATTCCGGTGCGTATCGGGAAAGAGACGAAAGGCGAGCAAGATCGAGAGCATCCCGCAAATAGAAATCAACCAGCTTTGAATCACATCCATTTGTCGGGCAACCCCGTTTACATAAACTGACGTGAAACATCCAGTCATTCTATCGGCAAATATCAGCATCACCAACAGAGACGAGAACATGATTAACAGGGCAGACAATGTGTCCTTCATGTTCACTGACATCCTAAAAAGTTTCAGCGCTACTCCGCATAGTAGCACGAATCCGAACAGGTGCAGACTGAACTTGCAGACACGTATGTATCCTACCATTGTTTCACCTATTCCAAATTTCATTACATCGCCCAGGTACCAAACAACGATACCGAATAACTGTACAAAGCAAAACAATACAAAAAATGTATTGAACGCTATGTTCCAGATTGTCCTTGGTGTCTCTAACGTTTTCATATACCTAAATTCCGCAACACTATAATTTATCTTTTATAAGTATCTGGACAACAAAAAGTTCTTAGACTAGCTAAGCGGCAGTGCCGAATTATCCAAGATTGTGCCATGTCAGAAATTACACTTATCTTTGCGCTGCAATTACAAACAAGCAAAAATCTGAATGACATGGCAAAAATACGAATAAAATCCGAGAAACTCACTCCTTTTGGAGAAATTTTTGCAATTATGAAACAATTTAACCTAATCGGCATTAGAAAATTACAAAAAGCTTGTTCTAATGACCGATTTGGGTTAAATACAAATGATACATATAACCACCAATAAGCCCAATTGGTATTGATTTCGTCATTTTTCATGCCCTTTAATCACGATATTCTTCACTTCCACTGCCATATCAAGGTCGTTGCGTCGGCAACGGGCAAGCCATTTTCTGAAGTTTTCTACTGTGGTCTCCCTGGGCATGAGTTCTGTGGTTGAACGGTCTATGGTCTTGGTCAGAGGATTGGGTGAGAAAATGATGTAGAGCTGATTATACTCTTTGCTTTCTTGACTGTTGAGTATGTATTCATCTACTAACGAAGCGATACTGCGATCAGCATCCTTAGGTGAGAAAAACACATAACGACGGTTTGCCTTTACTGGAAAATTGCCTGTCGTCTGTTGGCGATAAGGCAAGAGGCAATAGGCTTTCTGACTCTCATCGATGAGATAAACCAGACAATAACCATCAGTGGGCGACTGGAAAGAGAGATAGAGTTGATCGTTGGTATTGAAGCGGTCAGTTTCAAACTTATCGTCGGTGCCATTACACAACACTTTTGCCATAAACTCTACCTTGGCTCTTTTTATTTCACGCGCCTTTCCCTTTACTTTTGCAGTGATGAGAAAACCATCATCTTGTGGGATTACGGTTATATCCGGTTTACCGACGGTCTCTATCCATTCGCCATTCACCTCGTATTCTGCCACCTGTACAAACTTATCGATAGATTCACTACTGGTTTCTTTGGCAAACGACGAATTGGTCATCGATACGGTAGTTCCAAATTCGTCTGCCAATGCTTTGATTTTAGCTCTTTGCAAGGCATAGTCCTTGGCTTCGCGCAACGTGACATTTTGTGGTGCTGCGTATGTATATTCACCTGCTACGGTTTTCACCTTCTGCGCCATCAGCATGATGGGACAAAACAACATGGCAAAAAGCATCGTAAACTTCATTCTATTCATCATCTTTATAGATATCAAATTTGTAATGGTTAGCATACTTATTGTTTCACTCTGCAAATATAAGGATTATTTCCGGTTTTACAAAGTCTATTTCCACATTTTTATTATAGCAGTACGAGGATGGCTCATTCATACTCAACATGAAAACCAATCTCTATATACTAATGTACGTACGCGCACATACGCGCACGCGACTCGTCAACTTTTCGACCACCGACCACCAATTACGCATAACAACCTACCATATAGCATCTTACAACGGTGGTCAAAAGATATTCAAATGAGTGATCGACCACCATTCGACCACCAATCAATATCCATGTCTGCCTATACATTCTCCCCTTCAACACCATTCATTATTACTCGATAACAATAGGGATAGTACCTTCTATGACAGGCCATATTGTTCATTGTGTTTGTACAACGTTACACAACATTTGGCCAAACGTTGGAAAACACCCTTGCCAAACGTTAGAAAATACTTTTGTCAACGTTGGAAAACACTTTTGTCAACGTTGGAAAACACTTTTATCAAACATTGGATAACACTTTTGCCAAACGTTAGAAAATACTTTTGTCAAACGTTGGAAAACACTTCTGTCAAACGTTGGAAAACACTTTTGTCAAACGTTGGAAAAAACTTTTGCCAAACGTTGGATAATACTTGAAAATAATATAGTAGTTTACGCAACTGCTCATTTTCCATGTATTTGTGTCAAATGCAAGTGTTAGTGCTCTCATTTTTTCATTTGCGCCAACAGCGATATTCTGTTCATGAATCTAATAATCACACACTTGTTTTTATAAATATTTAATCTGCTTTACAAATGCAATCCTGTAAAGTTATTATACACTTTTACACCAGAAACCATTTTTATTGGCAAAGTTTTGATTATACATGTACATGCCTGATAGTTAATGTGTTAGATAATATAAAATGGCTTTAAACATAACACGGTTGAGACATAGAGTTTAGAAAGATTTGGTGATGGAAGTCTAAATTTGAGAGAGAGTAGAACTTGTTGGTGAGAGATTAGAATTGTGATGTGCTTGATGTATATTAATAGGTTCGCGCGCGAGCTGTCTTGTGGTTGGCAGATGTCAGAAATGCCCTTTGTGGTCATTTCTGCAACTCCAACTTGTCAGTGTACCACCCGACGGGTTGATTCGCCACAAGCGCCTTGCAAATGCCTTAAAACGGGTATTATAATCACCAGACAGTATCAGCGATTTGATTATTGGCTGTTCGTCGCCACCTCGACCCATCTTCGTCGTGTTCTCGTCGTCATTTCGCTGTTTTTTCGTTGTTTTCTCGTTCGTTTTTCGATTGGTTCTTTATCGGCAAACGAATGACGAACGAGAGACGAACGAAAGACGAACGAGAACCGAGCGAAAAGGGAACGAGAAGTGATCGAGAACCGAACGAAAATGAACAGAAAAATAATTACAACTTAACATCTTTTGTAAATAAGTATGTCCACACATACCATATATCTTGTTAAAAATGTTAGCATATTACATACAGACATGATAGTATCTTGGCTATTGTTTAGTGAAGAGGTATCATACGATTTGCTAAAAACTGAATGATATATATGTTTTCAGAGACGCAGAATGTAATAAATGTGAAAAGAAACAGAATAATCGCTATTTTTCTTTGTAATACGAAACAAAAAACGTAGATTTGCCAACGAATACTAATATGAACAACTATGATGAAACTCAACGACAAACAAACAGCTGCTGCCATTATCGCTGTAGGCATGGCATTCATGGGAATGGCCATCCGCAATGGCATTGTGACTTTTAAAGACCGCGACCGTACCGTGGCAGTCAAAGGATTGTGTGAACGCGAAGTGAAAGCTGATAAAGTGACGTGGTCGCTGACCTATAAAGAGATTGGCAACGACCCTTCCGCCATGTACGACCTGCTGGAACAGAAGAACCGCAAGGTGGTGGCTTTCCTCAAATCGGCAGGCATCAAAGATGATGAGATAAGCATCAATCCTGCAGAGATTGCCGACCGACAAGCCGACAACTATGGCAACGAAATCATGAACTACCGCTATAAGGCGAAAAGTGTGATTACCGTCACGTCAAACAATATCGACCAAGTGAGACAACTGATGCGCCGACAGGCTGAACTGATGAAGCAAGGCATTGCAATCGTCAGCGAAGAGTATAGCAACAACGTCACTTATGAGTTTACAGGGCTAAACCGCATCAAACCAGAAATGGTGCAGGAGGCTACCAAAAACGCTCGTGCCACTGCTCAGAAATTTGCAGACGACTCCGGCAGTAAGTTGGGAGATATACGTAGTGCACAACAAGGACAATTCTCGATTGAGAACCGCGACAACAACACACCGTATATCAAACGTATCCGCGTGGTCAACACCATGGAATATGCCTTAGACTGATACAGAAGCAGTATAAAGCAGAACGGTAAAAAAAGTATCGTGCCCCTTCTGACCTACAGGTCAAAAGGGGCACGACTGTTATAGTACGACTACTTTATGCTGCAAAAGCAAAGAGTCCGTCGAAGATGCATGAGCATACACCGAAGAGCACAATACCAGCAATGGTAAGTACCAACGCTACACGAGTAGCGCAATCGGTGGTAAAGGTAGGCAATGGATTCTCAGACTTGTTGATATACATAGCCTTCACGATGAGCAGGTAGTAGTAGAGTGACACTACCGTGTTGATCAAGGCGATGAATACCACAAAGTAAGCCAGGAACGATCCCTGCTGAGCGGCAGCCATGAAGACGAAGAACTTCGAGAACATACCGGCAAATGGAGGAATACCTGCCAATGAGAACAAGGCGAGCGTCATGAGGAATGCCAAGCGTGGGTTGGTCTGATACAGACCATTGTATGCCGACATCATGGTAGAGCCGTTGCCACGCTGTTCAACAGTATTGATGACAGCGAATACAGCCATATTTGCCACCACATATACCAATACGTAATACATCAGCGAAGCCATGCCCATCTGAGAAGCACCAATCACTGCCAACATAATGTAGCCTGCCTGTGAGATAGAACTGAATGCCATGAAGCGCTTGAGTTCTGACTGGCGGATAGCGAAGAGGTTGGCAATAGTGATGCTGAGCACGATAACGATATAGAGCAGATACTCCCAATACTCAGTAAGAGGAGCAAATGCACGCGAAAGTACTACCAACAGAGCGAAGGCAGCTGCACCTTTTGACACGACGCTGAGATAACCAGTAACGGCAGTAGGAGCACCCTGATAGGTATCAGCAGTCCAGAAGTGGAATGGAACAAGCGAGAGCTTGAAACCGAGTCCGCTGAAGAAGAACACCAAACCCACAATAGCCAAAAGCAAAGAGGGCTGATAGTGTGCTACGCTGAAAAGCATCTGGAAGCGTCCTGCAACATCATTGAAATAGAGCGTGCCTACTGTGCCATAAATCAAAGAGATGCCATAGAGCATGACACCACTTGAGAATGTGGCAGTGAGTACAAACTTAGCAGCAGCCTCAGCTGAGCGATTCTTATACTTATCGAATGCCACGAGACAAGCCATGGGCACTGAAGCCATTTCAAGTCCAAGGAAGAACAGCAGGAAATTGCCGCTCGACATCATGACATACATACCAAGCAGTGTGGAAAGTACCAATACATGGAACTCACCTGCAAGTTTCTCTGCATCGCGCTCAAGCCATGACTGGGCTACAAGCACTACGAGAAGTGTACCGAGAGTGAGAATAATCTTCATCACCTGAGTAGCCTTGGTAGCTACATACAGTCCGCCAAAGGCTTCTGCAGGACCTACGAAAGCGCATGACACAATCTGTGCCACGAGCAATACGGTCATCAGCATGCCGAGCGTCTGCACCTTCTTCTTTCCCTTGCCAAGCATCAGGTCGGCAAAGAACATGATAACCAGAGCAAGCACGAGTGATGCTTCTGGTAGCATATGTAAGAATTGTCCGTAATTCATTGTTGTATCTTTTATTTAAGGGATTAAAGAATGTTTGCCAGAATAGGACCTACTGCATCGCTGATAACATTGCTGGCCCAGAGAGGGAACAGACCGAGACCTGCCACACAAGCAATGAGACAGATAACAGCTACACGCTCGTCCCAAGAGGCATCGGTCAACTCCAGGAAGTGTGGATTCTTCACCTCGCCATACAGGATCTTGCCGACTACACGCAGGATATAAACTGCGGTGATAACAATACTGGTACAAGCGATGATGGTGCAGACACGATGGAACATGTCGCCATTCTCAAACGAACCGACGAAAATAGTCATTTCTGCAATGAAGCCTGAGAAGCCGGGAAGACCAAGGTTTGCCAAACCTGCAATCACATAACCTACTGCAAGGAAAGGCATAATCTTCATCAGACCGTCCAAATAACGAATGTCACGAGTATGGGTACGACCATAAATCATACCGATGAGGGCAAAGAAGAGAGCCGTCATCAAACCGTGTGACAACATCTGCAGAATGGCACCAGTGCATGAAGTCTTGGTCATCATCAACAGAGCGAAAAGCACCAAGCCACAGTGGGATACCGACGAATAGGCGTTGATATACTTGAGGTCGGTCTGTACGCAAGCAGAGAATGCACCATATACCACAGAGATAGTGGTAAGAATCAAGAAGATCCAAGCCAATTCATTGGCAGCATCAGGCAGAAGGTACATAGCCACACGGAAGCAACCGTAGCCTCCCAGTTTCATCAGTACACCAGCGTGAAGCATTGATACTGCTGTAGGGGCAGAAGCATGACCGTCGGGTGACCATGTATGGAATGGGAACATAGCACCAAGCACACCGAAACCGATAAAAATAAAGGGGAAGAAAATCTTCTGAATCTCTACCGGAATATTGTTCATGGCAGCAATGGCATTAACATTCATCGTGGTATGACCACTGAAATAATATATGCCAAGAATACCAATAATCAGCAGAGCAGATCCTCCCATCAGCATCAGAGTGAGCTTCATGGCTGCATACTCCTTGTTACCACTACCCCATACTCCAATCAACAGATACATGGGGATAAGAGCAACCTCATAGAACATGAACATAGTGAAGAGGTCGGTGCAGATGAAGAAACCATAGACACCAGTGGAAAGCAAGGTGAACCACAGGAAATACTCCTTTGTCAGTGGCTGCAAACGCCATGAGGCGAATGTTCCGGTGAAGACGATGATGCTCGAAAGCAACAACATCACAACAGAAATGCCATCGACACCTACAGAATAGGCAATATTGAGAGGCTTGAACCATGGAGTGCTTGCTGTAAGCAACATCACGTCGGTATTGCCGGCAGCACGCTGCTGAACAAAATAGATGGTCAGCCAAACAGACAGTGCCAGCAGACACGAAGCGCCAGCCACCATCACACCACGCACCTGATTGAGGCTCTTGCTCAGCCAAAGGCCAAGGAGCATCAGGGCGGGGATTACTACGAATAATGTCAATATACTCATTGTTTCGATTTTTCTTTATTCATAATGTTCAGAGAGCACATGCCAACAAGATGAGGGCCAATGCTACAGTGCCGGTGAGGAACCATACGGCATACTGGCGCACATCACCACTCTGCCAAGGACGAATAGACTCGCCAGCCTCGTTGGCGCCCCATGCCAAGAAGTCGAAGGTACCGTCAACAACGTGGCGGTCGAACCAGGCAATAGGCTTAGAAATGCAACGGAAGATGATACGGTGAGTAACATACTGCCAGATTTCGTCTTGATAGAAACGTTTATAGGCAGCACGATGCAAACGCGGGAACATCTTGTACAGACGATCGGCGACGGGCTGACTCTCACCCTTATATATATAGGTGGCGAGACAAATACTCAGAATGGCAATGACGGTAGAGGTCAATGCTATCTGTACGTCGAAATGGATGTTGTACTCCTGGCCGCTGGCGGTTACAAACGAACCGAAGCTGCCTCCCCATCCTGCAAATCCTGCAATGGTGGTGTAAACACCAACACCAACAGTGATAACACAGAGAATAATGAGAGGAATGGTCATGGTAAGTGGAGCCTCATGTGGAGTATGGTGCTCGTGGGCAACCTTGTTTTCTGTTCCCCAGAAAATACCATAGTACAAACGGAACATATAGAAGGCGGTCATAGCAGCAATACCTGTCATAATCCATCCTACTACAGGGCTATAGGCAAAGCAGGCACTGATAATTTCATCCTTGGAAGAGAATCCAGAGAAGAAGGGAATACCAGCAATAGCCAGACAGCTGATGAGGAAGGTAATATGAGTAATAGGCATATACTTACGGAGTCCACCCATCATAGCTATCTCGTTAGAATGAACGGCATGAATGATACAACCAGCACCAAGGAACAAGCAAGCCTTGAACATGGCATGGGTGAACAGGTGGAACATAGATGCCATGAAACCCAACTGTGCATGGTTATCGAGCATCGCCTCGTGACCTGGCAGACTCACACCAAGAGCAACCATCATGAAGGCAATCTGCGAAATGGTAGAGAATGCCAACACACGCTTGATATCGCTTTGGGCACATGCCACAGCAGCTGCATAGAATGCGGTGAAGACTCCCACCCATACCACAATGCTCAACTGGGGCTGTGCATATTCTATCCACAGTGGGAACATACGGGCAATCTGGAACACACCAGCAACCACCATCGTGGCGGCGTGGATCAGCGCAGATACAGGTGTAGGACCTTCCATGGCATCGGGCAACCAGATGTGCAAGGGGAACATAGCACTCTTACCGGCACCACCGATGAACATCAGCACAAGAGCGGTAGGAAGAATAAATGTTCCTGCAATCACAGCCTTGGCGGTATTGCCGGCAATGAATGGAGTGGTTCCCGCACCCATCTCGATAGTTCCTGCAAACGAGAAACTGAACGATTCGGTGTAGTAACCGAAGATCAGAATACCGATAAGGAAGAAAAGGTCGGCAAAACGAGTTACGATAAATGCCTTCTTAGATGCTGCAATAGCTGGCTTCAATGGATAGTAGAAACCAATCAACAAGTAAGATGATACACCCACAAGCTCCCAGAACAGATACATCTGGAAGATGTTGGTAGCTACCACAAGGCCAAGCATTGACATGGTGAAGAGACTCAGGAATGCGTAGTAACGCTGGAAGCCTTTTTCGCCGTGCATATAGCCAAACGAATAGATATGTACCATCAGACTGACTGTTGAAATAACGATGAGCATCATCACCGAGATGGGATCCAACAGAATACCCATATCAAAATGGAGATTGCCCAACGGCAGCCAGGTGAAGTTGTAAGGAACAATAGTAGCGAAAGTGCCATCAGCCAGACGGGGAGCAAAGAAATAGCTGAACGCCGTCATATAAGACAACACGGTCACAAGTCCCAACGAAGTGGTGCCGATAAGGCCTGCGACCTTATGCGACAGCTTCATGCCATAGAGTCCCAATACCAGGAACGAGAGAGCTGGCAGAAGCAGAATCAAAAATGTATAACTGTAATCCATCACTTCTTAATTACCATTTCATGTTTTTGATACTTTCAACGCTGTCGCTCTTGAAACGGCGATAGACATTGATGATGATTGCAATCGCAACGGCAGACTCGGCTGCACTTACACCGATAGAGAAGAGTGTCATAAACATACCCTCCATGCTATCAGGATAGAGCATACGGTTGAATGCTGCGAAATTGATATCGACCGCATTGAGCACCAACTCAATGGAGATGAGCATGGCAATCAGATTGCGACGGGTCACAAAACCAAATACACCGATAAAGAAAAGCAGTGCACTCAGGATGAAATAAAATTCTACTGGTACCATAGTCTTAATCCTCCTTTCTTGATACTACCAATGCACCGATAATACATGCCAACAAGAACAGGGAGATGAACTCAAAGGGGAGTACATACTGATACTTGCCGGCACCTACCAGTGCATGACCGATTTCACGCATGGGAACTTCCTGGTCGGGAGTTACCGCACCAATATAACGCGACATGCCGCGCAACATATCATTCTTAAGGAATACCAGCACTACAGTTGCCAAGCCCACAACGCTCAACAAGGCACCCATCACTACACGGCTGCCCTTGAGACGCTCTACCATACCCTGAAGGGTACGTTTGCTAACCAACTGGATGGCGAAGACATAAATCATCGTCACGCCACCAGCATAAACTGAAATCTGTGCTGCTCCCAGGAATGTATAGTCGAGCAGGAAGTAAAGACCTGCTACGCCAAAGAGCACAAACAACATAAAGGTTGCGGCTCTCATGATTCGCTTCGTCGTCACACACATCACGGCAGAGCCGAGAATGACGACAGCAAGAATGCAAAACATTACTAAATTAGCCATTGTCTTTACTTCGTTTTAGTGTTAAACTTACCGATAGTCATGCTGGCACCACCTTCCAAGAGGTTGGGCAGAGAACCACCCTGATATACCTCCTTGTCGAGGTGGAGTACCAGACTCTTACGGTCGAATACGGCATTCTCGAAATCGTTGACAAACTCGATAGCATCGAAGTTACAAGCATTGGTACACAACTGGCAGAACATGCAGTCACCAAGGTCGTAGCGATAATCATCGAGCACCTTTTTCTTCTTGCCGGTCTCGGGATCTTCCTGCATGTGAGAAGTGATTTTAATCGTGCCATTAGGGCAGGCTTTCTCACACAATGTGCAGGCCGTACATTTATAAGTTCCGTCTTCGTTACGCTTGAAGACGAGGCGTCCACGGTGGCGCTTTGCCACGTGGAGCGTAGTTTTACGGTTCTCGGGATACTGCTCCGTAGATTTGTTGGTAAAGAAGTCCTTGAAATATTCCTTCCAAGTAATCTTCATACCAGTCAGGAGCGTCTTTACTCCATGTCCGAGTTCTCCGAAATATGATTGGTTATTTTCCATTTCTATTCTTTACACCTTATTTAATATACCATCCGAGTGCCACCACGATAGTCATCAGCACAAGGTTGATGAGGGCCAGCGGCATGAGATATTTCCATTCGAGTTTCAGAATCTGGTCGATACGCAGACGTGGGAAGGTCCACTTAATCCACATCAGAATCCATACCAAGGCAAAGGCTTTACCCATGAACCATACAATACCTGGGATATAGTTCATCACCTGATCGAAAGCTGCTACACCAATGTTAACAGGAGCCCATCCACCAAGGAATACGGTGGCGGCAATACCAGCAATGATAAACAGATTAAGGAACTCTGCCAGATAGAAGAAACCAAAGCCCATACCAGAATACTCAGTATGGTGACCAGCGGTCAGCTCACTCTCAGCCTCTGCCATATCGAACGGACCACGGTTGGCCTCAGCGTTACCGGCAATGAGGAATACGAAGAAAGCGATGAGCGCAGGAATGTGACCCTGGAAAATCAACCAACGCCAAGGTCCTGTCTGAGCCTCAACGATACCAGAAATCTGCATCGTTCCTGTCAGGATGACAGCTGTAATCAGACAGAGGCACAATGACATCTCATAAGAAATCATCTGTACGGCACCACGCATAGCAGATACCACAGAATACTTATTGTTGGAACTCCATCCTGCAAGGAAGATACCTACCACACCGATAGAAGAAATGGCAGTCAACAGGAATACGCCCACATTGAAGTCGAGCACCGTTGCACCATTGTTCCATGGCAGGAACGAAAAAGCACCTACTGAACCGATAATAACCAGCAGCGGAGCCACGGCATAAAGCAGTTTGTCGGCTTTATCTACAAAGAAAATTTCTTTGATAAGCATCTTCAGTACGTCGGCAAACACCTGCATCAGTCCCCAATAGCCCACACGCATCGGACCAAGACGGCACTGGAAGTAGGCACACACCTTACGTTCCATGAAAATCAGCGCAATGGCAATCAGCGCATATCCTACAAGGATTCCCGCACCAATCAGCACGCACTCTATCAATATCGACCAGAAATCGCCCAGTCCCAAAGTGACACGAAGCAACTGGTCTATCCAGTTTGTTATTATTGAAAAGTCAAACATGATATTTTACGTTCTTTTGTTGTTTAACGGTCAATGTCGGGAATCACAAAGTCGATGGCAGCACCAGTTGCTACAAGGTCGGCAATCTTCTGACCACGAAGCATAGGATCAAGCGCACCTGTAAGCGAAAGTCCCATAGGACGCATCTTCAAGCGGTAAGGACTCTTGTCGCCACGTGAATCGAGATATACACCAAACTCACCGCTGGCTCCCTCAACAGAGAAATACCACTGTCCTTCGGGTACCTTGATGATGGGTTTCTGCTTCACATAGAAGTCACCGGCAGGTATATTGTCGATGAGTTGTTCAATAATGCGCAGACTCTGATACATTTCCTGAATGTGACAGGTATAGCGGTCCATTGTATCGCAACCAGTCATAATAATCTGATCCCATTCAACCTTGTCGTACATATCATACGGATGGTTCTTACGTACGTCGTTCTTCCAACCAGAAGCGCGACCTGCAGGACCTGTTACTGCATAGCTGATACAATTTTCGAGATCCATCGGACCAACTTTCTCAAAACGATTGTGAGTAATGATATTGTCACCAAACACATCAACATACTCCTGAATCATTGGTTTGAGATACTTCACGAGCGCCTTCACATTCTCCACAAAGTTGGGATCGATATCATCCTGCAGACCACCGATGCGGTAGTAGTTCTGGATGAGGCGTCCACCAGTGGTTTCCTCCATGCAGTTGAGCACATGCTCACGATCGCGCATAGAATAGAGGAAGGCAGTCAATGCACCCATGTCCTGTGCACAGCATCCCACATACAGCAAGTGTGAGTCAAGACGCTGCAACTCGTCCATGATGGTACGGATATACTTGATACGGTCGGTCAGTTCGACACCCATACCCTCTTCTATCACTCCTACCAGCGCATGACGATGCATCATAGCAGAAAGATAGTTCAGACGGTCAGTCAGTGCGAGCGACTGTGGATAAGTATAGCTTTCACACATCTTCTCAATACCGCGGTGGATATAACCCAAGTGAGGATATACACGCTTCACGGTCTCACCATCAACCACGGTCTGCAAGCGAAGCACACCATGGGTAGAAGGGTGCTGAGGGCCGATGTTGATGACATAATCGTCGTCGGTAAAGAGTTTATTCTGCTTCGAACAGAGATGACCATCCTTGTCGAGCCAGTATTCCATACCATAGTCAGGCTCTTTATCGTCTTCAAGCACATAGTCATCATTAAACTTCCAATCCTTGCGGAAGGGATGTCCTTTGAAGTCATTGCGGAGGAAGAGACGACGCATATCGGGATGACCGAGGAAGAGAATACCGAAGAAGTCATAGACCTCGCGCTCCAACAGATCGGCAACGTGCCAAATGTTGGTCACAGTAGGAATCACACTCTCACCGTCAACCACCTTAGCAAGCATTTTCACGCTGCAACGCTCATGGCTGTCGGTATTTTCGAGAATATAGACACAGCCAAGACCTTCTTCAGCGCCGAAGTCCTCACCAACAATAGTTACAAGATAATCAAAGTGTTTCTTGTCCTTCAAGTTCTGCATCTCTGAGGCGAACTTGTCGAAATCGAATACTAAATGTTCAAGTTTCATGCGTTCTCCTCCTTCTCTTTCTTCATTTGTTCTACAAACTCCTGAGGCACATCGGTCACCACAATAGGTTCACGGCGATGATCACCCAGACGGCGTGCAACGAGTTCCTCATTTGAAACACCCAGTTCGCGCTCAGCCTCCGACTGTTTATGGTTTGCACCACCGAAGAACTTCTCGATTTTCACCTTACGCTGCAACTGCATCATACCATACATGATAGCCTCTGGACGTGGAGGACAACCAGGAATAAACACATCCACTGGTACAATTTCCTCAATACCCTTCACCACATGATAGCTTGACTTGAAAGGACCACCGCTAATGGCACATCCTCCGACAGCTATCACATATTTTGGTTCAGCCATTTCATCGTACAGACGCTTCAAGGCTGGAGCCATCTTGTGGGTAATAGTACCGGCACACATGATCAAGTCGGCCTGACGGGGTGAGTTACGTGTCACCTCAAAGCCGAAGCGTGCGAAGTCATAGCGTGAGCATCCACATGCCATAAACTCGATACCACAGCATGATGTGGCAAAAGTCAATGACCAGAGTGAGTTAGAGCGTCCCCAGTTGATCAACTGGTCGAGCGAACCTGTCACAACATTGACACCACCTTCGTGCAGATCGTCAATGAGTTTCTCCAGTGTGGCATTGTCTTTAAATTCCTCGTAAGGAATACTCTTGATTTTCGGCTTTATTTCCATTCAAGAGCTCCTTTCTTCCAGGCATATGCCAGCCCGAACACTAATACAACCAAGAAGAAGCCGATGCTCAGCAATGCTGCAACACCCATCTCCTTCACTACTACTGCCCATGGATAGAGGAAAACAGTTTCCACATCAAACATGAGGAAGAGGATGGCAAACAGATAGAAGCCTACACTAACCGGCAACCAAGAAGAACCATGAGTAGGAATACCACACTCATAGGGCTCGCCTTTTACCTTGTTGTAGCTTCGCGGACCAAGAAGTTTGGCCATCACATACGCTGCCACCACCAATGTAATAGCCGTCACGAGGACGGTAATTAACAAAGTAAAGTTCATAAAAGTTATAATATTATAATATCGATTTTGCTTAGCGCTTGCAAAGGTACTAACTTTAATCGAAACCACGAAACATTTTAGCATCGTTTTCT
>SAMEA104315432__coassemble_195_pt1 | contig 35206 bp, 32 predicted proteins | sample SAMEA104315432__metabat2_low_PE_029 | metagenome-assembled genome bin SAMEA104315432 (sample SAMEA104315432) | gut metagenome | biome: Monkey gut; feature: monkey-associated habitat; material: faeces | place: China | collected 2013 | reverse complement strand
GACATCCTGTCGCGCTGATTGATTTTCCAACTGCTTTCAGCAATATTCAGCAACCACCCTTCTGGTATCAGACCATCAAAGAAGGGAAACAACACGGTGTCGTGGTAGGGCTCTTCGGAAAGTGGTAGGGTTAAACTAACTGCCTCTGCCGTTTTTGACGCAAGATAATTGGCATCGTATGCAAAGGTGAATCCAGTCTCATCTTCAGTCAACATTCCCACGTATTGGTCGTAGAGATATACTTTTCCTTGTTTCATATCTTTCGTTTTTAGATGGGAGTTGTGGATTGTCGTTTCTTCATCGTTACCATCAGAGGAATCTACTATCCTCTGAAGAATCTATGTTTATGAAAATTATTCTTTTTTGATAGAAACAGGTCCTACTTCTTGTCCGAAAAGTAAGAGAACTTGGTTTACCTTGTCGAGGCGTAGTGTTTCTTTTCCTTGTTCCAGTTCGCGTACGAATCTGAGTCCTACGCCTGATTTGGCTGCCAGATCGACTTGTGTCAATCCGAACTGCTTGCGCATTTCTTTTACGTATGATGATAATGTATCGCTCATATCCTTTGTTTCTTGGCAATTATGATACGTATTTTATACCCTTTCGGGTCATGTGATAAAGGTAAATGTATTATATTATACCCTTTCGGTGGCAAATATACAAAGAATAATTGAAAATACTCCCGAAAAGGTATAATATATAATATGTTTTAACTAATTATACCCTTTCGGTGGGGTTTTTAGTTGCTTCGCAAGAAATATTTTAGGGAGATAGCTATCTTAAAAGATTTCTGGACCATTTAGGTCCTTAGATTTTACATAAAGATTTCCTCCAAAGATTTCTTGCCGTAGGCAACTAAAAAATCCGCTCAGTGGATAATAAATATTCCCGTGGTCGATCTGTGGTCGATGGAAACACTTTCCGACCACCATAAAACGTTATCGCACAACATATTACACAGAACTGTGGTCGAGTGGTCGAAAAATACGCAATTACGTGTGTTCGCATATACACGTGTGCGCACGCGAGAAGCACGCACACCCCATCTGCCATACTTCTCCTGCCACCCCGATGTACCATTACCCAACACCACACCATCCTTGAATGCTTTTTGAAGTTTTAAATTACTTTAAGGTTAAAAAGTATGCAAAAAACAGAAAATCTTCATGATCAATGAGAGTATCTGAAAATAAATGTGTATTTTTGCACCTATAAATATAAGTAGAATGTAATATAAAGCTAAAATATGCATCTAACTTATATTATCGTATAACTTAAAAAGAGTAATTATGATTGATTATTACGAGTATTCTATACCCGAATTGGTAAAACTTCTTGGTGCAAGATTCAAGGATTACCGTCTGCGTAGCAATATGACGCAAAAAGAGGTATCTGAACAATCGGGTATTACAATCACAACCATTCATAAGTTTGAGAATGGTACATCCGGCAATGTTTCGCTGGGCACATTTCTTTTGCTGCTGAAGGCGATAGGGCAGATTAGTGCCCTTGATGAGCTGATGCCGGATTTACCGCCATCTGCGTACTTGATGAAGGAAGAAAAGAAAGTTCAACGAATAAGACATAAGAAGTCATGATAGCAAGTTCATTAAAAATATTGCTTTGGAACAAGGAAATCGGTCGTCTGTCCTGGGATGCAAGGAGAGGCATTTCGTTTTTCGAGTATAATCCAGCTTTCCTTGGCGGAGGACTCGATCCGTTCCCTCTGGTGGCTTCTGTTAAGTCACCAACCAGTCGTCGTCCCATCATGGGTGACAGGGAAACAAAACTTTACCGCAAACTGCCTCCTTTTCTTGCAGATTCTTTGCCAGATGCTTGGGGTAATCAGGTGTTTGAGTGTTGGCGCATACAGAATGGCATTCGCAATCAAGAGATAACTCCGCTTGAAATTTTGTCGTTCATCGGTAAGCGCGGTATGGGAGCGTTGGAGTTTATACCTGAATCATCCGGTATTAGAGAGTCTGAAAAGCTGAATATGAAGGCTTTGACGGATTTGGCTCAGAGAATATTCTTAGAGCGTGAGAATGTGAGGCTGTTGCCCGATGAATCGCTGACCATGCAGTCGTTGATTGCAGTAGGAACTTCGGCAGGCGGTCGCCAGCCTAAGGCCATCATTGCGATAAATCCAGAAACCGGAGAAATCAGAAGCGGTCAGATTGCCGGTCATAAGGGTTTTGATTATTGCATTCTGAAGTTTGGTGATGCGGAACGTTCTTCTGCAGAACTGGAAATGGCTTATTATAAAATGGCCATGGCTGCAGGCATAAGCATGATGCCTTGCAAGATTATAGAGATTGAAGGTCAGAAGCACTTCATTACACATCGTTTTGATCGTGACGAGGAACGCAAATTACACATGCAGACGTTGGCGGCTCTATATCCTGATGCCGACAGCTATGAAAAGTTGCTGATGGTTTGTCGAAAGATGCGTCTGCCTGAGAGTACCCAGGAGGAAGTGTTCCGCAGGATGGTATTCAATATCCTATCCAACAACACTGATGATCACAACAAGAATTTCTCCTTTCTGATGGATGAAAGTGGGCAATGGCAACTTTCTCCCGCATACGATATGACTTATATCTTCAATGTTGGTGGCTTTCTTCCAGAGAAGATGCATTGCATGATGATGCAGGGGAAACTTCAAGGTCAAACTCTTGAAGATGCTTTGGTTCTTGGCAAGGAAAATGGTATTAGAAAGGCAGAAAGCATCATTGATGAGGTTGCCTCTGCAATCCGCCAATTCAGACACTTTGCAGAGGAGTGCGAAGTTAGTCAGCGTTGGATCGGTGGTATTGAAACCACCCTTAACAATCATCTGGCTGAGTGGGGGTTGCTCGAACGAAGAAAGAATACTTCATTCAGAATAGGCGAAACCCTTTTTGAAAAGGTACGTGTAGAAAAGACATACAAAGGTAATTATCACCTTTTGTGTGAAGTGGAAGGGAAAGAACGCAAGTTCGTGATTACCGGAAAGAAAGAAGAATATGCATTGATTGATAGGGTTGGTACAGAAAATCTAACTGCTGAACAATTGTATTCGTTGGTTGAAACTTTCTTTGTAGGATAAAAGGATTCACCTGCAAAAGCGTGTGGCTATGCATAATTCTATGAAGCCAAGGATATTACATCCCGTCAGCCCTAACCCTGCCTGATGAGGAGAAGCGCCAGCAAAAAGAGGGTGCATCATGGACTTATGACACACCCTCTTCCTGTTGTATTGCTGGGTACACTTCGTGGCGCATGGAAGCACACCATAAAGAGTGTTTACAGTTCTATTCTATCGCATTACCAGATTCGTCCTGCACAGTACATTTGCCTTTCTGCCAGTAGTCTGTGGGAAGATACTCATTATCTACCAACGCTTTATAGGCAGCCTCATCTTTTACTTTGAGTGTGCGAGATATTCCTTCCTTTGTTCCTGCACCTTCCAACCAATATTTGCAGCGATTTCCTGAGATTTGGTCGCTTGATGCCAACATCGTGACAGATGTCAAGTTTGTGCAGCCATAGAACATCATATAATAGCATAAATCAGCTAACGTTGTTGCCTGCAATTCTGGGGCTGTTTTGAGTGAACTACAACCATTGAACATATTAGAATAGCAGTTTATTGCTAACGTTGTAGCTGGCAATTCTGGTGCTGTATTGAGATTTGTACAACCATTGAACATATGTTGATAGCAATAATCTGCTAACGTTTTTGCAGGCAAAGTTGGTGCCTGTGTCAGTGCCTTGCATCCAAAGAACATACCACAATAGCAGCCTTTTGCTAACGTTTTTGCAGGCAAAGTTGGTGCCTGTGTCAGTGTCGCGCATTCATAGAACATATTCCAATAGCAATAATATGCTAACGTTGTTGCAGGCAATGCTGGCGCTGTTTTGAGATTCGTACAGCCTTTGAACATATAAGAATAGCATAAATCAGCTAACGTTGTAGCAGGCAAATCAGGAGCAGAGGTCAATACTGTGCAATCCATAAACAACATACAAAATTTGGCATTACTGGTATTAACGTTCTTAAAGTCTCTATAATCCAACAGCGTGCGAATATCACCTGTGCATGCTACTTTTGTGCTGTTGCGAAATATAATCTGGCTAAAATTATTTTCATCATCAGATGCTGTTCCATTTAGGTTTTCAGTACCACGCAGTTGCAGGTTGCCTAAGTCGCCACCGAATGGGATTTCCTTATCTGCTTCTAATGGTTTCCAATCACCTGTACCTACAGAATACTCTATGTTGCTGGGGAAATAATTTTCTTTCTTCAACTTGAAAGTTTGTGCTGCATCTGCCTTAAAGGTGACGTAGGGAGTTCCGTCCAGCACATTACAATTGCCTTTCTTCCATTTGTCGGGAAGATAACCTTTATCTACTAATGCATAGTAGGCATCCACATCTTTTACTATGAGTGTGCGAGATATTCCTTCTTTTGTTCCTGCATCTGTCAACCAACCTAAGCAGCAATTTCCTTTGTCCGTAATTTGGTCGCTTGATGCCAACATTGTGACGGATGTTAAGCTTGTGCAAACATTGAACATATTTTTGTAGCAGCTATTTGCTAATGTTGTAGCAGGCAACTCTGGAGCTTTTGTAAGTGAAGTACATCTTACGAACATACTACTGTAGCAGAAATCCGCTAATGTTGTAGTTGGCAATTTGGGGGCTGTTTGAAGTTTTGTACAGTTTTGGAACATGCCACAGTAGCAGTAATCTGCTAACTTTGTTGCGGGTAAATCAGGGGCAGAGGTCAATACTTTGCAACCAGCAAACAAGTAACAAAAACAGGCATTATTAGTTTCAACAGTCTTATAGGTCTTATAGTCTATTAGTGTGCGAATATCACCCTCGCATGCTACTTCTGTGTTGTTGCCAAATTTAATCGTGCTCCTTACAGTAGTAGTAGATGCTGTTCCTTTTGAATTATTAGTACCACGCAAGCGGAGCGTGCCGTTGTCGCCACCGAATTTAACCTCTTCATCTGCCACAACTTTTTTCCATGCTCTGTCATTCACAGAATACTCAAGACCAGAGATTTTGTAACCGTTCATGGTTGTCATCTTGAATGTCTGTTCTTCATTAGCCTTAAAGGTGACGTAGGGATAACTAACCGTTTTATCACTGATAGTTGTTCCCTCAGTCCAATCAGCTACGGTAATACCGGTAACTACGACTTTGTTTTTACCTACGGTGAGTTGGTAAGTGTAGCTCTTTCCGGCTTCAAGCGCTGGAATACGCTTTAAGGTTTCTGTGTTGTTTTCGCCAACATTTAGAGAAAGGAACTCTTTGTCGTCTTGGGCTTCGCAAGGCACAATCAGAGCATAATATTTGTCCTCGTTGTCCACGCTGTGCTTATACGCCTTCACGCCATTGATAGTAATGCTATTGACAGTAGTATTTTGAGCATACTGGTCGTTGAAACCAACAACCTCCACTACCACACGTGCCATTTTGCGCTGCATGGTCAGGGTGAGACTATTGTCACCTGGATTTTTTACATCGTCAGTAAAACTCATATAGTCTGCGGCAATAAGCGAAGCCTCATCGGGATATGCTGTAGGCTGAGTGATAGTGCCACCAGTATAAGAAGCAGGGTAGTAGGCGGTGAAGTTCATCTCATTACTTTCCCATTTCAAGAACTTGCTATCTTGTGGCACCCATTCTGATCCGTTAAACTTATAGGTGACAGCCTCCTGACCGTCAGCCGTGACGCTGATTTCATCGTCCTTGTTGAATTGCTTCTGCTTTTGGGCGTCACCGAGTGGATTGCTACGAGTGAATCCATCGGCAGAAGCCTTGCCTACCTCTGCGGTGATATGCACAGCGTTAGGGTCGTTATGGAATGATGAGAGGATATCATCTTCCGACGAACAGCCTGCAAAAAGCAAGCCTACAACACCCATTAAACCTAATATCTTTTTCATCGTCTTTATATTTTATATATATTCTTAATTCAAGTTTTACAACTGAGGGAATTGATTGAAGTTAAAGAAGTTATCACTTCCTACGGTCGTTCGGGAAGTTAAGAGACAATAGCCTTTTGCCGTAAGACGTAGGACATTTGTCCCTTAACTTCTCTCTAACTTCCCTAACTTCCCTTAACTTCCCCACATGCGATAGTTCAGTTCTTAATATTTTCTTTCGAATCTAAATATTTGTTTTTCGTTTTTCTATTCTATAGGGTTGTTAGATGCATCCTTCACGATCACGGTATTACCTGCAACGTCTTTCCTCCAGTTGAAAGTAAGATAATCATATTTGTTTGCAAGATTGTTTGCTGATAACGCATTATAGGCAGCCGCATCATTTACTATGAGAGTACGGGTTTCTACCTCGGTTCCAGCTCGCTCAAGCCAATATTTAAAACAATCCAATTTTGAAGTAATTTGGTCGCTTAGTGCCAACATTTTGACGGTTGATAATCGTAAGCAACCAGAGAACATCCAACTATAGCATCCATCAGCCAACATCTCAGCAGGCAAAGCTGGAGCATTTATAAGATTTGCACAACCATAGAACATGCTACTATAGCATTCATTAGCTAACGTTGTAGCAGGCAATTCTGGTGCAGAGGCCAATAGTGTGCAGTTTTTGAACAAATTGCAGAATCTGGCATTTTGGGTATCTACTGTCTTATAGTTTTTATAATCCAGCAGCGTGCGGATATCACCATCGCAATATACAACATCTGAATATGGATCAGTAAATATGATGGTTGAATATTCAGACGTTGAAGACGCAGTTCCATAAATGTTCGTGCCACGCAAACGAAGGTTGCCATCTATTCCACCGAAGCTGACTTCTTCTTCTGCTACAACTTTCTTCCATTCGCCATCATTTACAGAATACTCAAGCCCTGAGATGGTGTAATCTTTGGTTGTCATCTTAAACGTTTGCCCCACATTTGCATGAAAGGTGACGTATGGTGCATAAATTACTTTACCACCATCTATCGTTTGACCATTGTTCCAGTCGTTGACCTTGATGCCTTCGATGTCTATCTTGGTTTTACCCACGGTGAGGTCGTAGGTGTAACTCTTGCCTTTCTCCAGTGTGGCAGTCTTTGCTGTGAGGGGAGTGCCATCGGCAGTCATATAGATTTTCACGGCAATAGCATCGGGAGATACCAAGGCAGTATAGGTAGTGGTTTCGCCACCATCACCTTGCTGTTTGGGTCTGATCTCCACCTGTTGTGATGAGGCAGGAACATCCTTGCTGCTGACCACCACCACATGGTCTATCTTTGTGCCGGCAGGAAACTCGGTGGCAATCTTCTTGATGTTAAGAATCAGCCGTGCGGTCTGTCTGTCCATGCCGAGGCGCAACATACAGTCGGCAGGACGTGTGGTCGTGTTCACCGTGGCAGTCATATAGTCTGACTTCGCCATGGCGTCGGTAGTTGTCTGGTCGGCATAAATACGACCAGCGGTAAACGAGTTGGTGCCATCGGCAGGATAGAAACTCTTAAACTGGAAAGCCGAGGCTTTCTTGCGCCAAGTCAGGAAGTCACCGTCAACACTATTCCATTGTCCGTCGGCATACTGATACTGCACCGACTTGGTTTCGTTGGTGCCGTTGATGGTATAAGTTGCTTCAACGGCAATCTTGTCGTTGTTGACAAACTGCTGTTGTTCTGTCTCTGTAGCGCCGTCGGGAAGGGTTCGGGTTGTAGTGCCTACCGATGCTGCGATGCGTACCACGTCAGCCTGTTCGTTCCAGTCTGATGAGTCTGACTCCGTGGAGCATCCAAGCAATAGTAGTGCGCCCAAGCATGCGCAGAGATATCGTAGTGTTCTATTCATGTCCGATGTGTATTTTTTCTTTTATAAAGTTAAGGTCTATGGCTGATCGGTTTAGTTTTATCCTAAATATAAAATAGCTTATAATATGATGCTTTTAATCGGTTTCCAGTGAGCCACCAGTGCCATCAGTCCATGCATTGGCGGTGATTCCCTCCTTGCTGAGCACGAGCTTGTTGTCACCCATACTCAGGTTGAGGGTGTATTTCTTACCGCTCTCGATGGTGATGTTTGTTGCTGGGCTCCACTCATATTTCTTACCTGATGTGGTTTGCAGCGTTACAGTGAAATTGGCTGCGCTAAGCTCCTGTGGCAGGACGATGCATGAGAATTGCTTCTTAGCATTGAGTTTAGCGTCGGAAACAGCAGTGAAAGTGCCAGGAGTGGGAATAATCTTCTCACGAACGCCATTGGTGCCGCTGGTTATCACATAAACCTTTACTGGATTGTCCCAAACGTCGATTTCTGCATTATTGTATATGCCACTAATCGTTGCTGATTGGATGGGATCGGTAGAGAGACCGGTTGATGTGTTGAACTCGGTTCCCAAGATTACATTGATGTCGAACAAGCAGAAAGCGTGGTTCAGGGTCAGTGCGAGTTTTTTATCAGAGTTTAGATCATCATTTGGGGTGAAGTTGTTGTTAAAGTAGTGCAACAAATCGTTTTTGGGATCTGTTGTTGTTTGGTCGCTCTTTAATTGGTAAGAGAATCGTTTAGACTTTTTCAAACCATCATATACTTCGTAACTGGCATCGTATGGTGCTACGGCAGCAATTTTCACTGGAGTTGCGGCATTCTGCCAGAGCAGTGTTTCGGTGCATGTCCAATCTGTACCAGAGGCATAAGTAAACCGTTTGTTGGCATAGGTGTATTTATTGTTGGCCACATTGACCACTGTCAGCGCGAGATCACCAGTGTAAGGAAAAAGTTTGACCTCTGTAGTTCCTGTTTCACCGCCACGGGTCATGGGATTGTTTACACCGGCAGTAACACGGATGATGTTGTCCGTAGGATAGTTGTTGGGCACATTCTCCTGTTCGTCGTTGTTGGTGCAAGCCATAGACAGTGCCACCATTGCGCAAGTCAGTATATTGATCTTTTTCATGTGATTTTTGTTTTATAGGGTGAGTATTCTATTAGTATGATAGTTAGAATAGTGATTAGTCGAGCGCATCGCCATTGAAGGTTTCGCCAGTGCCCCATGGGTTGATGTTTACCGAACCGAGAGTAATCTCGTCGCGACCAACAATCAGGTTGACCACAGTCTGCTTGCCAGCAGCCAGTGAGATTTCATTAGCGTGAGTATAGGTGAAGGTCTTGCCATCGATTACCACGTCAATCTGCTTGAAACCAGTCTGTGGAACTACGATACTTCTGTAGCTCTTGTTGATCTCGGTAGCACCCAATGATACGGTGGTCGTGGTAGCATCGGGAGTCACAGCCTTGGTCAACAGGTTGACGGTGGCTTTGTCTGCCATGCCTACTGCATTGACAGCGGTAACCTTGGCAGCACCACCAAACTGAGTGCGGAAACTGAGGTTGACGGTGAGCTGTGCCATGATGTGGTCGAAGCTGAGCAATACAGGATTCTCAGAGGCTTTCATCCCTTTGCTGTTGACAGCCACGAGCATGTCTGCCTTTTCTTGGTCGGCAGGGTCGAGCGCGTAAGCAGCCTTGGTAAGGTCTGCCACGGCAGCATCGAATTTAGGATAGACACCGATGAAGTAGTGGGTAGAGGTCATGTCTTTCCACAACATCTGCGGAGTAGCTTTCCACACTTTATTGTCCAGCGTGTTGATGGCATTATCTACCACACGGTCGGCGGCGGCAGGAGCCACGGTAGCATTGCCTGTCCATGCAAAGACGCTAATCTGGTCGCCGTTCTCGAAAGACTGAGACCCGTCGTCGGCAGTAGCCACACGTGTCATGTCGCCGATAGAGGTTGATACGGTGATGTACTTGGCAGCAGTGCTGTCGTTGTCATTGTCGCAACTTGCCAGGGTGATGAAGGCTGTTGCTACCATTGCGGTAAGAAAAACTGTCTTTTTCATTTTGCTTATGATTGTATTATTGTTATTAATGCTTGTTGATGATCTCTGTTGTTTTCGTAGCTTCTTATTTTCCTTATATATTATATAATAGGTGTAGAGGTTGGATTTCATCCTTCGTTTTCTCGCCATGGCAGAATTAAAGCGAGCTTTATTCTGCTCATCTGGCTTAACGAAAACGTTCCATTTCATGGCACCTTTTCTCGCCATGGCAGAATTAAAGCGAGCTTTATTCTGCTCATCTGGCTTAACGAAAACGTTCTAATCTTCGGGATTGAGGATTTCTCCGTCGATAATCCATCCTTCCGTCCAGTTGTTGATGTTGTAGGCAGACACATGCATCTCGCTGTGCATCTCCGCATACTTCATGGTGAGTACGTAGCGACCTGCAATCTTGATGGGAGGTGCCGACAGGTGGTAGTCGGTGGAAGAACCTTTGGCATCGGTGATGATCAGCATGATGTCTGACTCTGCATCGCTCTGTACCGTAGGCATGACGCGTGCCAGGGGCAACTGGAGCATGCCTGCTTGTGAAGTGGCAGAGGGGAGCGTGAAGGGCAAGGTCTTGTTGACCGTCAGACCATATGCACCCTCACTATTCTTGCGTGCGGGATAGATGCCGCTCGCTGCATTGTTGACCACACCTGTCACGGTAGTACCGTCGGGAAGTCCCTCGATGGTGATGGTGAGTTCTGCCAACATGCGGTGCATATCGATTGCTGTAGGTTGCAGTCGGTCGCCGTTCAGCGTTACCAGTTTCACACCATAGTGTGCATGGAACGGGGCGCTCTGTGGCTTGTCCAACTTAAACAGAATCCGATCTGCGGCAAAGTTGTCGCTCTGACGGGTTCCGTTGGTCATCTCCGAAAGGTAGGGAGCGGTCATGTTGAGTGTTGTCACCACAAGATACTGAGCCTTATCGAGTGGATCGGGCCAATAGTTGAGTTTGTTTTTGTGCGCCAATTCGTAGTCGGTTGCCAAAGTACCGTCTGGTTTGTAGATCCAGATATGCACGTTGCTGACAGTCGTTGTGTCGTCTTGGGGGTCGCTCCATTGCAGGAACATGCCCAAGCAATGCTTACCTTTGAAGTCATCGCTTTCGCATGCCACTGTCAAAAAGACCATCGCAAGCAATGCTATCGACAGCCATTTGACAGTGGGGGTGTGGTTGTTCATTCTCATGTTCTTCAGTTTCGTGATGTTTTTGTAAGTTTATATATTGATATGGTTGGTCTCATTCTTCGTCCTTCATTTTCTCGCCATGGCAGAGTTTAAGTGAACTTAACTCTGCTCATCTGGCTTAACGAAAACGTTGGTTTCATTCTTCATCCTTCGTTTTATGGTTGTGTCAACGTGGTATAGTTATAGGTATGTAGTTGTTAACTTTCGTTTGCAAAGTTACGAAACATAATTCGAAGATTTTAGAAAAATTTTGGTTTTCACTTGCTTCTAACGTTGACTAAACACTTTTTAACTTTCTTCTAACGTGCAGTTATTGCGTTTTAAGGTTGTAGTTTCTTGCTTTTAACGTGCAGTTTTGGGGTATTTCTGCACGAATATACTATAATTATCGATTTTTTTTTAATGTCACACAGAAATCTCGGAAATTACAGAAATTTTTATTATCCACGGAGCACACGGAGGATTTGTTTTTTTGTAGCCTGAAGGCTAGATGTTTTGGAGTAGCGAAGACATCTTGCGTAGCTACTAAAAACACACCACCGAACTACAAGCAAGCAAAGGCGGGCTGAAAGCCCAATGGTTTCCTTAGCCCAGGGCACCGCCCTGTGGACATTGAGCAATATACACAACCACGTCCTGTAAGGACAAAAGTAAAAACAAGGGCATTCCCAAATATAATCTTTAACTAAAATCTCAACCAAAACTTTAACAAAAAGTTCTGCTTTCTGTGTGACCTTTCCGGAGCATTACAGGTGGACACCCTTCACAAAATCGGTGTTGATATCCTGGATGTTGCGCTTGGCTTTACAGTAGGCAGAGTCTGAGATGAAGCCAGATTCGTATGCCACTTCCACTTGAGTGGAAGCAGGATTGGCATTGGCATAAAGGCGAGCATATTCCAAACGGAACATGTTGACGAGACGGTAGTAACCCACTTCGGCAATAAAACGACTGGCACCTGAACGCAGGCCCTTATCCACTCCAGAGAGAATTTGAGTCTTGAGCAGATGTTTGTCGCGATAGTTTTGCAAGATTACCTGCAACACAGCCTCTTTTGCCTCTTTACTATAGCGTGCTCGCGGTTTGGCAACCTTAGGAGCGGTAGTTGCTGTTGTGACTTGCCGTGTCTCTGCCTCAGCGACGGATTTCTCCTCAGGATTGTCCGCAACAATATCTTCTATGGTGATCGTCTCTGGCTGGACATCCTCCGAGAGTGGATCGTCAGACTCTGTTTCTGCAAACGGTTCTGTTTCGGTAGGCATTTGATCCTGTGGTTGCTGTTCCTCGGTTGTTGCAGACTCAGTCACGGACACTGTTTCTGCATCGTCCAGAATCACTTTCTGCTGTTCTGTCTCTGTCGTAGCCTCCGTGTCGTTCTCGGTGTCGTCAGTTGTTTCAGCAGGCGTGTCGGTCTGCGCCATCGACAGCCTTTGGTCGTCATTCTGTGTGGTGTTTTTGTTATTATTGACGGATTTTGACCGTTGCGGATGGAGAATGAGACAGAGGAACATGACCATCCAAACGGAAAAGACGATATGGATGATAGCCATGAGCAGGCGACTGCCTATGAGCAAGGGCAACCAGGCAATGCCTATCCATACCAGCGGCATCCAAATGACTTTTTCGGCAAAGCGCAGTGGGAAGTCGTCCTCGGTGGCATAGTTCTGAATGTGGTAGTTGTCGATGAGTTGTGTGATGCGGCGGATGACCCCCAGAAGTCGTGCGGTGAGTAATAAGCTGAATCCCACCATCACCCATAGAAACCAATGGTAATGCCGTTCCAGCCAGTTGCCGCCACCAGCAAGGATGGTTGCTGCCATGATGGTCAGCAATGAGAAAGGAATGGTGAAGACGGTCACGTTGAAGAGTCCGCTCAATGGCTTCCGATGGAAGTAGCGCAGAAACAGCATAGAGAAACAGCACGGGTAGAAGATGATGCAGAAGATGCGCACATACTGCCAGGCAGCCTCACTCATAGGGCAGAGGAAGTAGGGCAGTTGCAGTATCACGGCTGCACAGTAGAATGTGAACTGTCGGCGTGCAGGATAGTAATAGTCAGCCTCTTGGTTGTAGGGCCGACACATGTGGAACCAACGCACTACGGCACAGATGATGCCCGTGACGATGAAGATGAGACAGACATCTGAATAGAATATAGGTAATGTTAAATTGTAGTGCATGGCGGTATGGTCTTTTTAGGGTGATGTTAATACTTGAAACTTGATCCTCCTACAAACTCGCGCATGATAGAGGTGGGCGGAATCTCACGGTCGGAAATGGGGATGAAATAATGCAGGAATTTCAAGAGACGGTGTGCCTCGGCATATTCTGGACAGTTGCGAGGCACAGCCGCAAGAATCAGTTCGGCGTGAGGACGGAGTACGGCAAACTCGATATTGAGTGCCGAGTTGAACATCACGTCTGCTGTTTCCTGGAATGGCGCAATCCATAGATCTTCTGCTTCACAGACATTGCGCCATTGGCTGATGGTCTCCTGTGCCGTATAGGCACCTTTATTATAATCGCGGATGATGCGTCGCAGCAGTCTGTTGTCCTGTGTGGGAATCCAGTTGTGCGCATCGAGGGAAATGCTGGTGAGCGCAGAGATGTAGATGCGGAATTTCAGCGAGTCGTCAACACCCTGTGTGAGTCTGGGGTTGAGGGCATGAATACCTTCGATGATGAGCACGCTGTCATCTGTCAGGCATAGCTTCTTACCGTTGTATTCACGTCGTCCGGTGACGAAATTGTATTCAGGCACTTCCACCGTTTCACCTTTCATGAGGCGTTGCAGATGATCGCTCAGCAGTTGGCAATCGACGGTTTCTACGTTGTCGAAGTCGTATTGTCCGTTGGGTAGCAGTGGTGTATCGACGCGGTTGACGAAATAGTCGTCGGTAGAGAAGGAGAGCGGGCGCAGTCCACAAGCCAGCAGTTGGATGGACAGTCGTTTGCAGAAAGTGCTTTTTCCCGAACTTGACGGACCAGTGATGAGCACCAGTCGCAGCGGGTTTTCCTTTCGATGGAAACGGGTGTCTATCTCCTCTGCAATCTTTACGATTTTCTTTTCCTGTAATGCCTCGCTGACCTGTATGAGTTCGGAAGCGTGACCGTTGATGACGGCTTGGTTGACATCGCCCGCCGTAGAGAGTCGCATGATGACGTCCCAATGCACTTTCTCGGCAAACACTTCGAAGGTGCGAGGCATTTCGATGCGTTCTGCCAACTGCAACGGATTGTTTTTATCAGGCACGCGCAGTAACAGTCCATCGTGGCAGCGTTCCAGTCCCCACACCTTGAGGTAACCAGCTGATGGTAGTAACGGACCGTAATAATAATCAACAGTATCGCCGAGCGTATAGTAGTCGCTATAGATCTGACCGCAGGTTTCAAGCAGTTGCACTTTATCAGAGAAGTGTCGATCCTTAAACACGCGAAGTGCCTCGTCGGTAGTGGCTTCGGTGCGTCGGAACGGCATGTCGAGGTCGATAATCTCTTGCATGCGTTGCTGTAAAGCCTTGACATCTTCGTCGGTGAGCGGTTGTCCGTTTTTCTTCTTGAAATTACAATAGAATCCTCCCGACAGCGGATGTTCTATAAAGAGCCGGCTGGCAGGGAAGAGGTCTGCCGTGGCTTTGTAGAGCACAAAGCACAGCGACCGCACATAGACGCGTCGCCCAGAGCCTTCTCGGGCGTCGAGAAACTCCACGTCGCGGTTTTGAAAGAGTCTGAATTTCAGTCCCTGCGAGGTATTGTTGACCTTGGCAGAGACCACTGGGAACGGCATTTTTAGTTCTTCGGCGTAGTCTTGATAGACTTCCAATAGTGAGGTTCCTTCTGGGAAACTCTTGGTTATATTATTATTCTTGCAACGTATCTGTAGCATGATTCTTAGTTTTCTTGGAGACAAAGGTAATACAAAAACATCAAATTGCCATGCAAGATTTGAATTATTTCGTTTTTTTATGCTGCACACATACTCCTTACATCATTCTTTTAGTATAATTTTTGTTACATTTTGACAACTTACAGTTTTACAGTTTTACAGTTTTACAGTTTTGAAAAAGCTAAAAATTCTACCAATTAAGAGATTTTAACAATTACCAAATTAACAACAAATATAAATTATATAGAAATATATATATATAAATATATATATATTATATATAAAAAATCGGTTCGAAAGTCAGAAACCGTTTATAAAAACTGTAAAACTGTAAAACTGTAAAACGCAGTTGGCGCTCTAACACTATGGTTTATTTCTTTTACAGCACCGAACAGCATACACATGATCTTACCACAGATCAAGCCAATAAAAGTATAGTGCTCCGCCTAACTGCCTTATATTCAGCAATATACAATAACCACTAAGATTTACACTCCAAAATTAGACTTTGTAACACACTGATACACAGTGAAATGTAATAAGGTGACGGACATTTCCATCACAAGTTGGCGACAAGTGGAACAACCTATTGTTTTTTTTCGTACCTTTGCACCGGAGTCCAAGAGAGAATCACTCATCGCACTGAACATTCCGTCCGCACACAGACGTGGGCAACTCCTCAGTAAGTCACCAGTAAATCCGCATTAAATCCCAGAATCAGGCGGGCAACGATGGGACAAAATGGGAGGAACATGGGAACTGAAAAGGAGAAACCAACGATGTGGGAATAAAGCGAGAAAACGAAGGATGAAATCCAACTCCAAAATGATAATAAACGAGTAAAGAAACAGACTATGACAACAAGACAATGGAAACCCATCAGAGCGTTTGAAGAGATCCTCTTCGAAGAATACAACGGCATTGCCAAGATTACCATCAACAGACCACGGTACCGCAACGCCTTCACACCAAAGACCACGCTCGAACTGAGCCAGGCCTTCGCCATCTGTCGTGAACTGCAGCGCATCCGTGTCGTACTGCTCACCGGTGCCGGAGACAAAGCATTCTGTTCGGGAGGCGATATGCATGTGAAAGGCCGTGGAGGATATATTGACGAAGAAGGCGTGCCCAGACTGAGTGTCCTCGATGTGCAGATGCAGATACGCCGACTGCCAAAACCCGTTATTGCCATGGTCAACGGCTATGCTATCGGCGGCGGTCATGTGCTCCATCTGGTGTGCGACCTGACCATCGCATCAGAGAATGCCATCTTCGGACAGACCGGTCCTAAGGTCGGATCCTTTGACGCCGGCTTCGGTGCATCCTACCTCGCACGAATGGTGGGACAGAAGAAGGCCCGCGAGATATGGTTTCTCTGTCGTCAGTATTCAGCACAGGAGGCAGAACGCATGGGCATGGTCAACAAGGTCGTGCCATTCGACCAACTGGAAGACGAGTGTGTGGCATGGGCAGAAGAGATGATGGAACGTTCACCCATTGCTTTGCGCATGATCAAAGCCGGACTCAATGCCGAACTCGACGGACAAGCCGGTATCCAGCAGTTGGCAGGCGATGCTACCATGCTCTACTACTTCCTCGATGAAGCACAAGAGGGTGGCAAGGCATTCTTGGAGAAGCGCAAACCCGATTTTGACAAATACCCTCAAATCCCCTGATCAGCAATGTATAAGATAGACTTGGAAGAACGGGTGCTCCACTTCCGACAGCCTGCCGGAACATCACGAGGCGTCTATACCGACCGTCGGTCGTGGTTTGTGACCGTTTCCGATGGCAATCGCCAGGGCGTGGGAGAATGTGCTCCGCTACCCCAACTCAGTTGTGACGACCGTTCAGACTACGTCCAACTGTTGCGCCGCTTCTGCGACCAGATAGAACAGACGGGATGTTTCGACCCAGAACACCTGCGCGACTATCCCTCGATGCTTTTCGGACTGGAAACCGCCATGCTCCATCTGCAAGCGGGTGACATTATTTTCGACACCCCATTCAGCAGGGGAGAAGAGGGAATCACCATCAACGGACTGGTATGGATGGGCAATTTCGAAGAGATGACCCAACGGCTCGACCAGAAACTCAACCAGGGATTCCACTGCGTGAAACTCAAGATTGGTGCCATCCGCTTTGAGGATGAACTCGAACTCGTGAAGCGCATACGCAACAGATACAGCCATCGGGAGGTGGAGCTGCGTGTCGATGCCAACGGAGCATTTGACTTTGAAGATGCACTCTACCGCATGGAACTCTTAGCGCAATATGCAATCCACTCCATCGAACAGCCCATTCGTGCCGGGCAGTGGAGCTTCATGGCAGAACTCTGTCGCAACTCACCATTACCCATCGCACTCGATGAAGAACTCATCGGCGTGAACGACAGAGACCAAAAGCGACAGATGCTCAACATCATCCGTCCCGCTTATATCGTATTGAAACCCTCATTGCATGGCGGTATGATGGGAGTAAGAGAGTGGGTGGAGACAGCCCGCGATATGGGAATAGGCAGTTGGATAACCTCAGCATTGGAGAGTAATGTCGGTCTTGACGCCATTGCCCAACTCACAGCCGATATCTATGGTTCTGCCATCCGCATGCCCCAAGGACTGGGCACTGGCCAACTCTTTACGGATAATATACCCATGCCGCTGACCATCAAGGGCGACAAACTATGGCGATGCAGATAGAAGAGTTTTTGGAGGAATGGCACAACGACAGTGACACCCTGCTCGTACATACCAGTGGATCGACAGGGAAGCCCAAACCCCTGTGGGTGGAGAAACGACGCATGGAAGCGTCGGCACGTATTACCTGCCGTTTTCTCGGACTGAAAGCAGGAGACACCGCATTGCTCTGTCTGCCACTCGACTATATAGCCGGTAAGATGATGGTGGTCAGGTCGCTGGTGAGTCAACTGCGGCTGACAACGGTAGAACCCAGCAGCCATCCTCTTGCCCTCTTGCCTCCATCACTACAGCAGATTGATTTTGCTGCCATGGTGCCCTTGCAGGTGTGGCAATCGCTGAAGAATGATGAGGAACGGCAACGCATCATGGATATTCGGCAACTGATTATCGGCGGTGGATCTATCGATGACCAATTGGCTGCACAGCTCCGAGACTTCCCACATGCCGTATGGAGCACCTACGGAATGACCGAGACGTTGTCGCATATCGCCCTCCGCCGACTCAACGGACCGCAACGGTCGGAATGGTACAAACCCTTTGAAGGTGTCGGTCTGTCGGTTACCGCTGAAGGCTGTTTGACGATAGATGCTCCTGCCGTACATGAGGGGGTGCTCGTGACCAACGATATCGTGGAACTGCGTGCTGACGGATGTTTCCGTATTCTCGGCAGGCGCGATAATGTGATTTGTTCGGGTGGCATCAAGATTCAGATGGAAGAGGTGGAGCGGTTGTTGCATGCTTATACCGATGTGCCGTTGATGATAACCCGTGCACCTCATCCGGTATTGGGGCAACAGGTGGTCATGCTGACGGAGAGTGATGATAGGGAAGGCCTTCGCAACATTTGTCGTGACCATCTGCCTCGCTATTGGCAACCACGAAACATCTTCACCGTAGCACATCTGCCTCTGACTGCGACTGGCAAACCTGCACGTGCCGAAGCTGAACAAATGGCGGTTGCACACGGCAGAAAATTATTCCCACCAGTATAAGGTCACACGGAAATTATTTTCGTTGGTGCTTCGGAAAGGTCACACAGAAACCAGATCATAAATCAGAATATAAAGGGACAGAAAACATAAGGGGGACGTGTCCTCACGGATTCGTCCCTCTTTTCGGTTGTTAGTATTATAAATAGGTAGTAGAACGATGATGCCAAAGCATCATGATGGGAATATCGTTTCAGCACTCACGATAGAAATCGAGTGCCTCTTTGATTTCGTCTTCAGTAGCTGTTTGGTCGATGCGGATGTCGCCCACATGGCCTAAAAGCGTGAAGTTGATGGTGTTGCCCACATTTTTCTTGTCGTGGTGCATCAATTCTATCAGTCGAGGATAGTCGTCGCAGGTGATTGCCATCCGTCCGTAGTTCTCCTTGATGAATGCCACGGTCTGACGCATGATGTCGGTGGGAAATCCAGTCTTGACACAACAGAGATACAACTCCACAATCAGTCCGTATGCCACCGCATAGCCGTGAAGAATAGGCTGGCGCTCCAATGCCAACGATTCGAAAGCATGTCCTGCCGTATGTCCGAGGTTGAGTGCTTTGCGGATGCCGTGCTCTGTGGGATCTTCCGTCACGATGTGTTGCTTCACACTCACATTATCAGCCACCATCTCACTGGTGATGTGCGAGGTGACAGGGTCGAAACAAACCAACTGACTCCAGCGTTCTTTGGTGGAAATCAGTCCGTGTTTCAACATCTCCGCATAGCCAGAGAGAATATTCTCCCGATCCATGGTGTGCAGAAATTCAGTATCGAGGATGACACAACTGGCATTGTTGAATACACCGATTTCATTTTTCAATCCTCCGAAATTGATGCCCGTCTTGCCGCCAACACTGGCATCGACCATAGAGAGCAGGGTAGTGGGGATGTTGATATAAGCAATGCCGCGCTTGAATGTGGAAGCAGCAAACCCACCTAAATCGGTGACCATGCCACCACCCAGATTGACCATCAGCGAATGGCGTGTGGCGCCAAGGCGTTGCATTTCGCTCCAAACAAAGGATAGGGTGTCGAGTGTCTTGTGAGTGTCGGTACAGCCGATGGTGATCAACTGTGCATCGTGCATTGACGGACATGGACTGACCAGTGGCCAACATGCTTTGCGCGTTGTCTCATCAACAAGCACCAAAAGACGGTCGTGGCTGCATGCTGCTACAGCTTCGTCGAGTGCTTCCCGAATGTTTTGTGATATGATAACTTTCTGTTGTTTCATTTCTGTCTGCAAAATTAGTATAAAATTTGCAATTTCGTCTATAAAAGTAATAAATAATTAACGTAATGGGCATTTTTTTCTGTCTTATTGGTTAAACTCTTTTGTGATTTAAGCGTCAAAAACCCCAGATTGAACTTAAAATGTAACCTAAAGAAAATGAAAAAGCGACTCCTAATGACCCTAATGACGGTGACCATTGCCATAGTAGCCATGGCGCAGCGCTCCATTACGGGTAAAGTGATTGAAAACGACTCGCAGGATCCAGTGGCACAGACCACCGTGCGCCTGTTGAAAACAGACAGTACGATGGTGAAAGGTGTGTTGACTGATTTGAATGGACAGTTCTCGCTGAAAGCACCAGCCACAGGCCGATATATTATTCAAGTGACCTGTGTGGGATTTAAAACCTATACCAAGCGCATCAATGTGACAGCCGACAAGAATGTGGCTTTGGGCACTATTGCCCTTTCGCCCGATGCTATTATGCTGAAAGGGGCCACCGTTACCGGACATGCAGCCAAGGTGACAGTCAAGGCCGACACCTTTGTATATAATGCCTCAGCATACCGCACTCCAGAAGGATCGGTAGTGGAAGAACTCGTGCGTCGCCTCCCTGGTGCACAGGTTGACGACTCTGGTAAGATCACCATCAACGGTAAGGAGGTGAAAAAGATACTGATCGACGGTAAGGAGTTTATGACAGGTGACACCAAGACTGCCATGAAGAATCTGCCCACCTCTATTGTGGAACGTGTGCGGGCATACGATCAGAAGAGTGACCAGGCGCGTGTGACAGGTATTGATGATGGCGAAGAGGAAACCGTGCTTGACTTCGGTGTGAAGAAGGGCATGAACCACGGACAGATGCTCAACGTGAATCTCGGGGCTGGTACGAAAGACCGATACAGCAACCGTGCCTTTGGCGGTACGCAGAGCAAAGACCTTAAGGCCTTCGGTATGATGAGTGCTAACAATGTCAACGATATGGGATTCCCCGGCGGTGGCGGTGGACGCTTCGGCGGTGGACGACAGGGACTGACGGCTACCAAGATGGTGGGCTTCAACCTCAACTATGAGATTCCCGATAAGCTGATTCTCGACGGTAGTGTGCGCTGGAACCACAGCGACGGTGATGCCTATGTGTTGAAATCAACCGAAAACTTCCTAAGCGGAACAGCCTCTACCTTTGGCAACAGCCGTAACCAGAACTATACACGATCCAACAACTGGGATGTACGCATGCGTTTGGAATGGACTCCCGACAGCATGACCAATATCATGTTTCGTCCGCAGTTCACCTATGGTTCCAACGACGGACTCAGCAAAGGTTATTCGCTGACCTTTGATGAAGACCCCTATACCTATGGCAACGACCCCCTCAACAATGACGAACTGGTGGAAGCCATGCGCAACGACGGACTCGTCAAAAACCGTAACAACGACAACTCGCTCAGTTATAGCGACTCGAAAAGGGCTGGTGCAAAATTGCAGATGAACCGCAAGCTGAGTGCCAACGGCCGCAACGTGACGTTGACCCTGGGCGGTAACTATGGTGACGGCATGAGCAAATCGTTTACCAACAGTATGGTGGAGTATTTCCAACTGCTTAATAGTGCGGGTAGCGACTCAACCTATCAAGCCAACAGATACGCCGTGACTCCCACTACCAACTGGAACTACAGCATCAAGGCCCTCTACAGCGAACCTATCCTGCCCAAAACTTATTTGCAGTTCAGTTACCAGTATCAGTATAAATACTCGAAGAGCGACCGTGGTACTTACGACCTCAGCAATATCAACGCCAACTTCTTTGATGTCGATGCAGACTACCGCCAGTGGGACAGTTACCTCTCGTTCCTGGGCAATGCCTCGCTCGACAACTATCGCGACAATAAGCTCAGCCGTTATTCGGAATATAAAAACTACATCCACACAGCCGATGTCATGTTGCGCGTGATCAGAAAAGACTATAATTTCAATGTGGGTGTGCAGGTAGTGCCACAGAAGTCACACTTCGTGCAGGACTATCAGAGCGTACATACTGATACCACCCGTACGGTGACCAATGTCACTCCGACAGCCGATTTCCGTTGGAAGATTTCGAAGTTGAGTCAGTTGCGCTTCACCTACCGCGGAAGTACCAGTCAGCCTTCAATGACCGATCTGCTCGATATTACCGATGACAGCAATCCACTCAACGTCAAGAAGGGTAACCCAGGACTGAAACCATCGTTCACCCAAAATTTCCGTCTCTTCTACAACAACTATATCCAGAATCATCAGCGTAGCATTATGGCGCATCTGATGTTTTCAACTACCGACAACTCCATCTCCAATATGGTGACCTACGATAAGACAACCGGTGGACAAACCACACGGCCTGAGAATATCAACGGCAACTGGAATGCCTTCGGTATGTTTATGTTCAATACCGCAATTGATACTGCTGCCTATTTCAATGTGAACACCTTCACGACGGTAAACTATAGCAACAGTGTAGGATATGTCAGTGTGGATAAGGCAGACTCGCAGAAGTCAACCACTCGCACTATGAATCTCGGCGAACGCATTGCTGCCAGCTACCGCAACGATTGGTTCGAGCTTGAACTCAACGGTTCACTCAGTTATATGCACGCTCGCAGTAAACTGCAGGCCAACAACAACCTCGACACATGGACCTTCTCCTATGGTGCCAGTTTGATGCTGACCGCACCATGGGGTACGCAACTGTCGTCAGGACTCAATATGAACAGTCGTCGTGGTTTCAACGACTCGTCGATGAATACCAACGAACTGATATGGAATGCACAACTCTCGCAGTCGTTCCTCCGTGGCAACGCACTCACCGTGTCACTCCAGCTCTACGACATCCTTCATCAGCAATCCACCTTCAGCCGCACGGTCAACGCCATGCAGCGTGCTGATACGGAATACAATGCCATTACCAACTATGCCATGCTGACCGCATCATACAGGCTGAATATCTTCGGAGGCAAGTCGAGCATGCGCGGTCCACGTGATAACCGTCGAGGCATGCGCGGTCCTGGTTTTGGTGGTCCCGGACATGGTCCTGGTAGAGGTTTCGGCGGTCCACGCAGATTCTAACATCAATTGTTTTCAACCATACAAGAAAAGGTGCAGGCCATTATTATTGGTCTGCACCTTTTCTTACGGGGGATATTGACGACAGGATTATTCTGCTTTGCGGTCGTCGATATTGTCGCCCTCTGTGGGAGCCATCTCCTCTTCAAAGTCGGTAACACCAGCTTTTACAAGGATGTTGTACCACTGAATAAGCTTTTTGATGTCGCTGTTGTGAACGCGGTCGCGATCCCATTCAGGCAACACCTTGGTGAAATACTCATGGAGTTCGGCAGGACTTGCCTTCTTATAGTTGAGGCTTGACTCCTTGCCACCTTCCAAATCGCGCAGTGAGGCGAGGATGGTCATCAAGGGCACATCGTCAGTTTCGGTAAACATGGCGATGTCGGCCAGTGATGTGATACGGTCGTTGCCGAAAGCAGGCATGCGCTTATGTGTCGCGTCAAGTGCCTCAACGATGAGGCTGTTGTTGCCGCGTGACACGAGTTTGTAAAGTCCCGGTTTGCCCGAGATGGCTAAAATAGTCTGTTTCATGATTTGTATGCTAATTGTTTGATAATTGTTTCTATTTGTGGTTCGAGGGGCTGTATGCCGTCGTTGACAATCTCGAAGTCAGACAGCTGCCGCACTTTTTCCTGAGACCATTGGCGTTGCATCCACAGCATCACCTTCTCCCTGCTGATGTGGTCGCGTGACATGACTCGGTTGATGCGCACCTCATCGGGAGCACTCACCATGACAACCTTATCGACCAAGCGGTTGATGCCTGATTCGAAGAGGATGGCACTTTCCATCCACTGGATGCCGCTCTCCTCGAAATCGCGGAATACGGCAGGATGGACAATGTCGTTGATGGCTTGCGCATGGGTATCGCTCTGCAAGAGGAAACGCGTCACGGCAGCCTTGTTGAGCGTGTGTTCGTCTTTGTCGGTCTGACAGAGAAAAGCATCGGGGCCGATGAGTTGGCAGAGTCCTTTATATATAATAGGTGAGGTGCGAATGAGGCGTTTGGCAGCCTCGTCGCAGTCGTAAACCTCGATGCCACGCTGTTTGAGCAGGCGACACACGTAACTCTTACCTGTTCCGATTCCTCCTGTGATACCTATCTTCATTCTTCTTCGATGAGATAATCCACCTGTTTCATTTCGAGAGTGGCGCGACTGATGCCATGAGGCACATTGCGCAGGTAGATGTTACATTTGTCAGACGGATGCTGCATGATTTCCTGGTAGTCTGCCACAACGGTGAAGTCCTCTGGGCGCAACGACCTGAACTGGTTGACACCCGTGATGAAGTTCACCTTGACCTTTTGCGGGAAGGTGCGCAACACTTTACCCTTCGGCATGTTGATGGCTTGAATGGTTACACCATCAATACTCTCTTCGGTGAGAACATCGGTAAAGAATCCGATGCGCACATATTCAGGTACAACCTTCACATCTTTAATATGTGCCAACCGGCAGTCAACCATCAAAGTGTCGCGGAATCCTGCATAGTTGAGCGGCTCGGTGAACATGGCACGGATGCTGTCGAGTTTCTCGCTTGAGGCATAAACGTCAACACTGTCGGGCCAATATTGCACATGTGAGATGAAATAAAGCTGTTCGGGGATGACACGGCCAGCCCATCTTACCGGTACACGCTTGCGCTCACCGTTGTTATAACTGAAATCCACCCTGTCGGGCTTCATGCTGATAATAGAGGTGGACGATTCCAGTTGTAGTTCGATGAGGCGTCTGAGTTCACTGCTGCTAACCGCTCCTTTTCCTTGCCCTCGGTCATAGGTCTTGAAGGGAATATTGACCATTGAGGTGTGGTTGTAAAGATAGCCCATGATGACCCAACCCTTGTCGCGTAAGGTGACGCGGATGGTATCTGTCTCAGACGAGGTGAGTACGGCATTGCGGGGAACTCCCTTGATGCGTACGAGAACCTTTACTTCCTGTTCGTAGGTCTCATTGAGAGTGAGAATAAGCCAGAAAGTTCCCGATAGAAAAAGAAAAAACAGAAACACCAGAAGTTGCTTGCTCATGGTGCTGAACAAGTAACGTCTGGTGATCCGTGTCAGGTGTTGTGGATTCAAGATGCTGACTTAATAGTCGCGGCATGAATGCCGGATGTTATTTTTGAGCGGTCTGCATGGTAGCAGCCACATTGTCATATACAAAGTTTTTATCAACTTTGATAACTACACCATGGGCAATCTCCACTTCGATGATGCCTGTTGCCAGGTCAACGCGCTTCACTTTGCCATAGATGCCACCGCCGGTTACAACTTCTTGACCTTCGGCCAGAGAGTTCTGAAACTGCTGAATCTTCTTGCGTTGCTTCTGCTGAGGGCGAATCATGAAGAAATACATGATGGCAAAGATAGCCACCATCATAATGATAAAACTCATGCTGCCACCCTGGGCACCACCGGCTTGTGCGGCGAGGATAATCTGTGTCATAGTCGTTAATATTGTTTTTATTGTGTAATCTTATCGTTTCTGTCGTCAATGCGCTTGAGCAAACGTCCTGTTTCAATGAGATGATGGGCAATGTTGTCGAGCATGCCATTGATGTAACTGCCACTGCGTGGGGTAGAGTAGGCCTTGGCAATCTCTACAAACTCGTTGATGGTAACGTTGATGGGAATGCTGGGGAAGGATAGCATTTCTGCAATGGCCACCTGCATGATGATGATGTCCATATAGGCCAGACGGGAGAAGTCCCAGTTGATGGAAGCTTCGCTCATGAGGTGCTGATATTCATCGGCATTGAGGATGGCATACCGGAACAACTTGCGTGCATAGTCCTTGTCTTCCTCGCTGTCGTATTCTGGCAGCAACTCCTGACTGGCTTTCTTCTTCTCGTCGAAACGCTTGATGGTCTTCAGTACGAAGGTGTCAACGATGTCCTTGTCGTCGTTCCAGTAAAGACTCTCTTCTTCAAGCAGGGCGTCAAGGTCGTCATTATTCTGAATGAGCGTACGATAAATCTTACGCCACACCTCGCGGTCAGCAGCGTAATCGTCTTGCTCGTCAGCCATATAATCGTGGTAAATCTGACTTTCTGTAATCTGAAGATACAACTTTTTAAGAAATTCGGGATTGTCGTTCCACGATTTCTTCTGTGTTTCCATCAGCTCGTTGAGCATCTTGTTCTCTTCAAGCTGCAGTGCAAAACGGTTGTAAGCGAACTTCTGTGATGGCATTTCTGTGCCTTCGCGCTGTGCCCTCGCCTGGGCAACCTCCAAATGTCTGCGCGACTCTTTTGTAATGCCAACAATGAGCGCCAGCAGATAGGCATACATATCGTAGGCCTTGGAGAGGCTGAAAAGAAGTTCCTTCTCTGCCGATTCAATGTTCTTGCTGCCGTTTTGATAATAGGCATAGGTTAACTGAACGGTCTTGATCCTTATTAATTCCCGATTAATCATAAATCTGTTGAAAATAATTATTTTGATACTCTTATCAAGTGCAAAAATACAAAGAAATCCATTCTTGTGCAAGAAAAGCGATGAAATAATGTAAAAAAGTAGTGGATGTTATGGGCATTTCACAAATTTTTCGTACCTTTGCACCGCTTTTTCGCTTCGTGTGATGGTGAATTAAGCAAAAACAACTTAATTTAGAGTAACACATTTATTATTATGAAAGAAATCAACGTAAACGGTCAGAAGCGCACCGATTTGGGCAAAAAAGCCTCTAAACAGCTTCGCAAAGAAGGTCTCGTACCCTGTAATTTGTATGGTGAGAAGAAAGATGAGAACGGACTTCCCGTAGCATTCTCATTTGTAGCTTCTATGGCAGAACTCCGCAAGGTAGTTTATACTCCTCATGTATATGTAGTAGTGCTGAACATCGACGGTGAAGAGCACAAGGCTATCATCAAGGAGCTTCAGTTCCACCCAACAACCGATGCTCTGCTTCACGCAGACTTCTACGAGGTGAACGACACCAAGAACATCACTGTAGGTATTCCCGTTAAGCTCAACGGTCTGGCCCAGGGTGTGCGCGATGGTGGTAAGCTTCAGCTCCAGATCCGCAAGATCAACGTTACCGCTCCTTATCAGCAGATTCCTGAAATTCTGAACATCGATGTTACAAACCTCGAGCTCGGTAAGAGCATCAAGGTGGCTGCCCTCAGCTTCGAAGGTCTTGAGATCGCCACTCCAAAAGAGGTTATCGTTTGCTCTGTTAAGGCTACCCGTGCATCTCGCTCGGCTGCTGCCACTGCAGAATAATCTGACTGCATAGAGCATGGACAAATACTTGATTGTCGGTTTGGGCAATGTCGGTAGTGAATACGATATGACCCGCCACAATACTGGATTTATGGTATTGGACGCTTTTGCTAAAGCGTCCAATATTGTTTTTGAGGACAAGCGTTATGGGTATGTGGCAGAGGTTTCTATCAAAGGCCGTAAGGTATTTCTGCTGAAACCTACCACTTATATGAATCTTAGCGGTAATGCCGTGCGCTATTGGCTCAACAAAGAGAATATCGACCAGAGCCGTTTGCTCGTCATCAGTGACGATGTTGCTCTGCCACTTGGACATTTCCGACTGAAAGCCAATGGTTCTAATGGCGGACATAACGGATTGGGACATATCCAGCAACTCATCGGACAGCAGTATGCCCGTTTGCGCATGGGAATCGGCAACGATTATCCGCAAGGCATGCAGGTGGATTATGTGTTGGGACGCTATAGTGACGACGATATGAAGACGCTTCAGCCGGCTATCGACCTTGGTGTGGAGATTATCCGCAGCTTTGTGTTGGCGGGTATTGACATCACCATGAACCAGTATAACAAGCTGGGGAAAGGAGTGAAGCAGAATGGCTGAACTGGCACGTATAGACAAATGGCTGTGGGCTGCACGAATCTTCAAGACACGCAGCATTGCCGCTGACGCCATTAAGAATGGCCGTGTCACTATCGGTGGTGTCAACGTGAAGCCTTCACGTATGGTGAAGGTTGGTGAGACGGTAAGTGTGCGTAAGCCTCCCGTCACCTATTCTTTCAAGGTTCTCAAAACCATTGAGCAGCGTGTCGGTGCCAAACTCTTGCCTGAGATTTATGAGAATGTGACAACTCCCGATCAGTATGAACTGCTGGAGATGAACCGCATCAGCGGTTTTGTGGATCGTGCCCGTGGCACAGGTCGTCCTACGAAGAAGGAACGTCGTGCGCTCGATGATTTTATCGGACCGTCGCTTGAGGGCTTCGATGATTTCGATTGGGATGACGAAGAATAGTCTTTTAGAGATCAAGAAATAGTTTTTATGATACTCGACATCATTATCGTGATTATCGGCATTTCTGTTGTATTGGCAGGAGCAGACCGACTGACAGAAGGTGCTTCGGCATTAGCCCGTCGGCTGCATGTTTCAGAAATTGTCATTGGTCTGACCATTGTGGCTGCTGGTACGTCGGCACCCGAACTCTTTGTCAGTCTGGTATCGGCATTGAAGGGCACCCCCGATTTGGCGGTGGGTAATGTGGTCGGTTCGAATATTATGAATGCGATGCTTATCGTGGGCTGTGCCGCCATGGTAGCCCCGATGGTCATCAGCCGTTCTACGGTACATAAAGACATCCCGTTTGCCGTAATTGCATCGGTACTATTGGTGTTGGCATGTGTTGACGGGCAACTGTCGTGGACCATCACCGGACATACTATCGGTCGTTTGGATGGTGTGATGTTGCTGGTGGGCTATGTCCTATTCATGTATTATACGTTGAAGCATGCCAAAGCCGATGATTCGGAAACTGCACAGGTGAAGGCGCAACCGGTATGGTTGAGCATCATCTATGTGGTGGTCGGTTTGGCAGCCTTGGTATTCGGTAGTGATTGGTTTGTCGGTGCCGCATCGCGTATTGCCACTTCGTTGGGAGTAGGCGAGAGTGTCATCGGACTGACGATTGTGGCTGGCGGTACTTCGTTGCCCGAACTGGCAACGAGTGTAGTGGCAGCCCGTAAAGGCCGTTCAGCCATGGCGATAGGAAATGTTATTGGCAGTAATGTGTTCAACGTACTGATGATACTTGGTGTGACAGCTCTTATCTGTCCGATGCAGATTAACGGTATTACGATGATTGATCTGCTGATGACCTTGGTATCGGTCGCTCTGGTATGGTTTTTTGCGCGTACCCGATATACGGTGGCACGCTGGGAAGGTGGTGTGCTTACCGCAGGCTTCCTCGGTTATATGGCTTGGTTGTTGAGTCAGGCATAGCCAGCATTGCGATATAAAGAAATATGGGCTTTGCAGCAGGTTTGTTTGCTGTAAAGCCCATATTATATTTATAAGCGGTAGTTTATTCTCCGTAGATTTCCTTGAGTTTCTCGCCAACCTTCTCACCGCGAAGATCCATGGCAACGATGATGCCGTTGGGGTCAACCAGTATGTTGGAAGGGATGCTTGCTACACCATAAACCTCACTTGCAGCACACTTCCAACCTTTGAGGTCGCTGATCTGTGGCCATTTCATACCGAGTTTCTGAATGCCTTCCACCCAAGCCTCTTTCTTTTGGTCGAAGGAAACACCCACAATCTCAAATCCTTTGTCGTGGTATTTCTCATAGTTGGCAACCAGGTTAGGCATTTCCTGTCGGCAGGGACCGCACCATGAAGCCCAGAAATCCACTAATACATACTGACCTTTTCCTACCCATTGGCTCAATGGAGCATAGCGGTCGTCTGTGTCGTTCATCTGCAGATCAGTAAATTTCTTGCCAGGTGCTCTTTTCTCCATACCCGCCAAGAGTTTCTTGGGACGGTCGAGTTCCGGGCAGTTGTAGTAGGCAGCAGTAGGATCGAGAATACTCTTCAACTCATTATAGTCGAAGTCGTACATGGCGCTGAGGATGTATTTGGCAGGAATCGTATTGTTTTTATTGTCGCGGATGATGGTACGTACCAGTTTGAGTTGTACTCCGCTGAGTGAGTCCATCTGGTTTGACAACTGTACGATGCGTGCTTTAGTCTCCGGCAGTTCCCCTTTAGGGTCTTTCTCGCGTAGTGCACGATACTCTTTCATGACTTGTTCACCCTGTGCATCGATGGCATCCATCTGCACTTTATACACATCTTCCTGTGCGTATGCGCCCAGTGATATGGCCATTAGGGCCAAAGTTAAAATTTTCTTCATATTGTTTTTGTTTTACCGCTACAAAGATAGTGCAAACCGAGTGAAATACAAAGAAAAACCATGTTTTTCTTTTATTTCCGAGGTGCCGCCTACCTTCAGCAAGCTTATCTCTGCTCACTTGGATTAACGAAAACGCGCATCAAATAAAAAAAATAACGGAGGAATATGTGCTTTATTCAGTTTTTATTCATATCTTTGCCGTAGTTTATGATACTGAAAATTCTAAAACACATTATTATTTATGAAGCTATGTATTGCTATACTTGCCGGTTTGATAGCTACGGCATTGCCAACGCTTGCAGAAGATGACAAACCAAACTTGGACATTGACCTTCATACGCGGGCCAGTTTTCTCAACGATCGGGTAGGTAACGACATCCGGCATGATGCGTCAGGGTTCAAAGGCGAATACCTGTTGTTGATTGTCAATGGACAGGTGAACGACCGCATCTCTTTTTCATGGAGACAGCGTCTAAACCAAAAGATAGATAGAAATGATGCGTTTGATGCAACCGACTGGTTGTATGTGGACTATAAGTTTGATGATCATTGGAATGTGGCAGCAGGCAAACAGCCTGTGATGATAGGCGGTTATGAGTATGACCGTTCGCCAATAGACATCTATACTCCCTCGGAATTCTGGAACAATATTCCCTGTTTCCAGTTTAGTGCAAGTGTCTCATACGCTATAGGCAATAGCCGTTTCTCTGCACAAGTCAGTCAAAGTCCATTCCATATACCTTCCCATCGTGATATGCTTGCCTACAGCCTGCATTGGGCAGGACATTATGGTTGGCTGAAAACGCTCTATTCGCTCAATATGGTAGAGTACTCCCCTCAGCATTTCATCTCGTATATTGCTCTTGGCAATAGGTTTGAAGTGGGTAAGACTTCGTTGGAACTTGATTTCATGAATCGTGCAACCAGTCATCAAACTTACTTGTTGAAAGACTGTTCGGTGATGGCTCGGCTCGGTTATCGGCCTATTCCGCATCTGGGGTTATATGGCAAGTTTACCTATGACGTCAATCGTACTCATGTGGATGCAGACCAATGTGTGTTGCCAGGCACAGAGTTGACTGCCTATGGTGGAGGAGTGGAATACTACCCGTTGAACGGCAAACCCGATGTGCGCGTCAGTCTTGGTGTGTCTCACTCTACAGGTTGTAACAGCAATACCTCCGGTACTGTATTAGACAACCAGACCATTGTACGCTTGGGACTTACAGCGAAGTTACATCTGCTGTCATGGAAAAAACAGTAGAACTTATTCCCCCCGATATTCATTCTATCTTTTACTTCAATCAAAGACAAAAGACCTATGAAAAAGACTAAACCAAATTGCAAACCGCTCATACCGAGTGGTGTTTGGTGTATTACCGCTGTGGTCATCCTATTCGGCTATCTTGGCTTTGTGATGGGTGTGCCCAACATGCTCAACACCATTATGAAGACAGCCCATGACCTGTTGCTGAATACTGTTTTCTATCTGATGAGCATTTGTGTGATAACAGGAGCGATAGGCAAGGTGTTTGTAGAGTTTGGAGTCGTTGCGCTGTTGGAGCGTACGCTTCGTCCGCTGATGCGTCCCGTCTTCAATCTGCCTGGCGTGACATCATTAGGCGCAGTTATGACATTCAGACAATCCCGCCATTATCTCGCTCGCCAACGATAAACGATTTGCAAGTTATTTCAAGAAATACCAGTTTATCTCCCTCACCAATTTCGGAACAGCCTTTGGTATGGGTCTGCTTGTTATTGTGTTTATGGCCAGTCAAGGCTATTATGTCGCCCCGTTAATTGGATTGGCAGGGGCATGCTGTGGCTGCGTGTGTTCCACTCGTCTGATGCAACGTTTCGTATTGAAAGCCTATCCGCAATATGCTACAGAGGATGCGGTCTCACCAGAAGACGTGGAAGAAAAACAAGAAGAAAGCCAACAAGAAGAGAAAACCGTCTTTATTCGTTTGCTCAACGCCATGCTTGATGGAGGTCGTAGCGGTGTGGAAGTGGGCATCGCCATTATCCCAGGCGTACTTATCATCTCCACCTTCGTCATGATCTTCACATTTGGGACAGGTGCCGACGGTTGTTATGATGGCGCAGCCTATCAGGGAGTAGAACTATTGCCATGGCTTGCCAATAAGATTGACTTTGTGTTTGAATGGTTGTTCGGTTTCCACGATCCACACCTGGTAGCGTTTCCCATTACGGCACTTGGAGCGGTGGGAGCAGCTCTCAGTCTGATACCGGGATTTATCTCACACGGTTGGATAGATGGTAATGCCATTGCTGTGTTTACCGCTATTGGCATGTGTTGGAGCGGCTTCCTCAGCACCCATACTGCCATGCTTGATTCCATTGGCTATCGGGATTTGACTCCCAAAGCCATTTTGGCGCATTTCTTTGGCGGACTTGTTGCAGCCATTACAGCCCATTGGATGTTCTTCCTATATTCGTGGTTGACGGTATAACCGATTTTTAACGCATGATTTGGGTTAGCGTTCCATTTCATGGCACCTTTTCTCGCCATGGCAGAATTAAAGCGAGCATTATTCTGCTCATCTGGCTTAACGAAAACGTTGGATTTCATCCTTCGTTTTCTCGCCATGACAGAATTAAAGCGAGCTTTATTCTGCTCATTTGGCTTAACGAAAACGTTGGATTTTTTTTCTATAGAGAAAATGTTGTTTTGGCACTTACCCAATCTTCATGCGAGTCCAAAGCCAATGGGGAATGAGGCGCCAAAAGAATACAAGGATGGCATAACGCCAGTCGATAACTTTGATAGCCTTTCCCCTTTCTATCGCTTCGACAATGGCTTTTGCCACCCGATGGGCATCAAGCTGTAGGGGATAATGACTGCCAGCAATGAGGTCGGTCTTTACAAAACCCGGTCGGATGTCTGTGAACAGGATAGGCAGATGACGCATTCGCGCCTGTTGGGAGAGACATTCTATATAATGGTTTTGGAAACGCTTGGTAGAAGAATAGGCAGGGGCGGCTCCCAGTCCTTTGGTTCCTGCTATCGAGGTGATACAGGCGATGTGTCCTTTCTTATGGTTTTCTGCCATCCACCGGTAGGCAGTAGCTACCATCCGCACAAAGCCCATACCATTGGTGGCTACGGTTTGCAGCTCCTTGTCAATATCGAGCGTGGTGTTCTGCCAACCGATACCCGAACTGTGGAAATAGAGATCCATGCCTCCCATCTCGCTGATCATCTCCTGCAGAAGGTCAGAGGCATCATCCTTGATAATATCTATCTGTCGGAAACAAGCGATGCGACCTTCTGGCGCCTGACGTTGCACCTCTCTTAAAAGGTCTGTGCGCCGACCGGCAATGCCTACCAGCCATCCTTTTTCTGCCAGTTGTAAAGCCACTTCGCGTCCGATGCCGGAGGTGGCTCCTATCACAATAGCTTTTTTATTCATACGCTCTACCAGTTGATCCATCGTTTCACATCGTATTTCTGTAGATAGTCTGCCGGCGCAATACGTATTGTGGTAGGTGTGTCGCTCTTGCCCAAGAGAAAACGTTCTATGAAGGCAACGACTTCCGGATATTGTGATTCGGGCAATTGGCAATGGTCATGTCCCGGTACGATGGAATAACCGATGCGGTCGGCAATGCCGAAACGCTGCCAAACCTTGATGGCAGCTTCTGCAGAAACATACATGGAAGGATCAGCCAGCCATTCGTAGTCAGGATTGCCTAAAAGTAATACGGCACGTGGGCAGCACAGGGCAATGAGTTCGTGGTGGTCGTGAGGCAACAGATCTACACGTTCTTCAGCGAATGTTGTCTTCATAGATTCCAAAAACCAGTTGTAGTCTGTACGGTCGAGTGTTTCCACCTTACCTATGGTGCGCGATACACGCCATGACGCAGCACCTCCGCCTCCGGGTTCTTGTGCGATGATCAATGCCACGCGTTCGTCCATGGCTCCACAGAAGAGTGCCATTTTTCCAGCATACGAGCATCCTGTCACTCCGATATGCTTCATGTCGATGCGTGTTTGTTCTGGACCGAGTTTCTGTAGTCCGTCAAGCAGTCGGCTGAATCCCCATGCCCATTCACTATAGGCCCCATTGGCTGTTAGCGAAGGATAGAGTCGGTCGAAGTGATACAGACCGCGACTGTCGTGCTTCCCCCATTGGGTGTAGTTGTTCACCTGACTCTCTCTGAAGGTCATCAAGGCGATATTGCGCGCTGTGAAGAGTTGCGCAGGAATAGAGTTGCGACTGGCTCCGATGATGAGCGGATAGGGTGCTTCACCGCCTTTGGGATAAGTAATGACGGACGAGAGAGTCAGGGTCTGTCCGTCCACGTGTACATCGACGATAAGGGTGTCGCCGTTCATGCGGGCATCAATATCGTCCATGCTTACCGCAGGCTTCATGCCGATTTCATATTTCTGAATACTTGCCAACAGTTCGGCACGTCTCTGTGCCCATTGTCCGTAGCGTTTCACCTCTTTCTTTCCGTTGTCCATTAGAAAAGGATTGGGTAACAAGGGTTGTGCTGTCAATGTGCGCTCTTTATGGTATGCTTTCTGCGTAAGTGACAGATGCTGGTTTTCGTGGGCAAAGACCAGAGGTGGATTCTTCTTTTGAGCAAGGGTCTGTAGTGGAATAATGATGCTCAATGCCATGCCTATGGCGATAATCATAGGTAAGTGATGGCTTCTGTTTGTTTTCATCATCGTCAATATATTAATGTAGTTCGTGTATCGTCCGCATTTTACTGAGTTCTATCAGCTTTTCTGCATGACTTTTATTGAGCGTTCCTTGGTTATATTTCTTTCGATTGTATTTCCACCAGTTCAAGATGTTGGCATACTCCTTGTTGCTTTTGGCGGGCATCTGATGATGCTCCATGACATAAGCTACTGCCAATTGATACATGGCATCCCATGATTCTTCTCTGTTTCTTGCCATAATATTTTATAGTTTTCTGCAAAGATACAAATACATATAAAAACATCCAAACATATTCTGATGATTTTTGTAGAATCGGGCAGATTGATGAATCTACTTGCGTTCGAAAATACAAAAGAAAACGAATTTCTTTTGTATTCTGCTCACTTATTCGTACCTTTG
>SAMEA104315432__coassemble_173_pt1 | contig 38242 bp, 26 predicted proteins | sample SAMEA104315432__metabat2_low_PE_029 | metagenome-assembled genome bin SAMEA104315432 (sample SAMEA104315432) | gut metagenome | biome: Monkey gut; feature: monkey-associated habitat; material: faeces | place: China | collected 2013 | reverse complement strand
AAGCTCTTTACTGCAATTGAGATTGCCATTGAGATTGCTTGCGGATTTTAGGATAACCAACACGTTTTTGGCTTATTGCATTTATATGCATACGTTCCCGGGCAAAAGACAAAAAATAAGTAGGCGTTCCAGCAACAAAGAAAGAATTGTCACGAACTAACTCCATCTGTGCTTGTGGTATGCTTGTCTCATATAAACTATATTCATTCTGACAGAACTCATTGCACAAAGCTAACATATTCGTTTGATAAGATACTATCTTGATATCTTGCTTTTGATGAGTAATTACCTTTATATCTTTATTGATATCGATACTAAACTGATTCAACTTTTGTTTGTAATCTACATTTGTATAGTCATACATGTCTGACTCGCCTTGCATCCAACATATTGCAGAAACGCAGAATTTCATTCCCTTCTCATCTGCTTTCTCTTTCCCTTAAGTAAACCATAGGTTTATTAATAGTAAACGACATCGTTTAATTATCACCCCCTAATGTTATCACCGTTTTTCCACAAACTGCATAGTAAAATAGCCACAAATTGTATAGCAGATTCCCCTCAAACGGTATAGTAAAAATGCCACAAATTGTATAATAGTCATTTAATAATTTGCATATCTCACAGATTATTAATAACTTTGCAACCGAAAATGAAAATCCAATTATGAAAGAATACAAGGCAAGAATTGCAGACAAAATACTATCAAGAAGACTGAAAAGTGTTGGTGCCGTGCTCATACAAGGTCCTAAATGGTGTGGCAAGACCACCACAGCAGAGCAACAAGCACAAAGTGTGGTCTATATGGACGACCCAGAACTCATTGCACAGAACATTGAATTAGCCAAACTTTCACCCAAAAACCTGCTTGCAGGCGCTACACCTCGCCTTATCGACGAATGGCAACTCGCCCCACAACTTTGGGATGCTGCACGTTTTGAGATTGACCATCGAGATAGTTTGGGACAATTTATCTTTACGGGATCAGCAGTTCCTGCCGACACCAACAACATTCATCACACTGGTACTGGACGCTTTTCATGGTTAACAATGAGAACGATGAGTCTTTCTGAATCTGGAGATTCCAGCAATGAAATAAGTCTAAAAGATTTATTTGACCATCCAAACCTTGATATTTTCGCCACCAACAACCATAATATCGATGACATTGCGTGGCTTATCTGTCGTGGAGGATGGCCCAAAGCAACAATAGTAGCTAAAGAAGTAGCCTTAGACATGGCTTATAGCTACTATGAAGCAGTGGTCAATACCGACATCTCACGCATTGACAACGTGAATCGTGATGCAGAAAAAGCAAAGAGAATCTTGCGTTCGCTCGCAAGAAACCAATGCGCACAAGTATCCATCAATACTATTTGTGCCGATATCGAAAATAACGACACAACACCCACCAATCGCATAACAGTAGCATCCTACATTGATGCGCTAAAAAAAATCTTCGTTTTAGAAGATTCTGCAGCATGGAATCCCAATCTGCGAAGCAAAACTGCGATACGTACTTCCGACACACGTTATTTTTCTGACCCATCCATTGGAGTGGCAGCATTAGGCATCGGACCAAAGGACTTGGTCAACGACCTCAACACCATGGGGCTATTTTTTGAATCAATGTGCATTCGCGACCTGCGTGTTTATGCTGATGCACTAAATGGTACCGTCTATCACTATCGCGATGGCAACGGTTTGGAATGTGATGCCGTGATTCATCTGCGTAATGGCAGTTACGGACTCATTGAGATCAAACTCGGTGGAGAGGAGAACATCAATGATGGTGCAAAGAATCTGCTTTCTCTTGCATCAAAGATTGATTCCAGCAAGATGAAATCCCCAGCTTTTCTAATGGTTATCACCGGTGTATCAAAATACGCCATTCGAAGAGAAGACGGAGTTTATGTCGTTCCCATTGGATGTTTAAAAGAATAACACCTAACAAATTACGGAACATTTTTTAAACAGAACTGATGTAATAATCTGTGCCGATTATCTTAAATGAATAGAGAGTCTGTTATCCATCCACATAGAAACATGAAGAGCTTTGATAGCCGATATTATACTTAAAAACACAAAATATGAGGCATTTTTCGCAATATTAAACTTTATTAACTTTCAAACTATTGCAAAGGGACACAAAATAGAGTACTTTTGTATAAGCAAAAATTTTATATATGAGGGACGAGTTACTAAAACACATTAGGAACATAAATAAAAAATCATCAGTTCAGGGTCGAATCTTGGAACAGTTTGTATCACAAGGTACTTTTACTATTCCAGAAATGTCAAAGGCTGTTGGCGTTAGTCTGCCTACTGCGACAAGCGCCATCAACGAACTCATCAAAGCAGGACTCGTAAGAGAGGTCGGAAAAAAAGACATCTCTTCCGGTCGCATTCCTATGGCTTATGATCTTGTTCCTAACGCAGGCTATTTTGTTGGTGTAAACCCTGAAATGGACTGTCTTGCTCTTGCTGCAAGCGATTTCTGCGGCAATCTGATTACAGAAAAGGTAAGAGTTCCTTATACATACGAAAATACTCCAGAGAATCTGGAGCAAGTGGCTAAAATTATCAACGATTTCATTGCTACACTTCCTTTCGCCAAAGAAGAAATCCTACAAATTTGCGTGAATATTGCAGAGCGTGTGAATCCTTTTGAGGGAAATGCCTACAACATGTTTACCTTCCTTGAGGAGTCGCTGACCAGTAAACTCACTAAACTCATTCAGATTCCCGTCTGCATCGAAAACGACACAAGAAGCATGACATTTGCTGAGTTTATCAAGGGACGAAGCAAAGGACTGAAGAATGTCATCTTTGCCAATGTATGTTGGGGCTTAGCCATCGGCATTATTATTGACGGCAAACTCTACTACGGAAAGTCGGGATATTCTGGCGAATTTGGACACATGACAGCCTATAATAATAACATCATCTGCCATTGCGGAAAGATCGGTTGCATAGAAACAGAAGTTTCAGGAAGGGCACTTAAGAGAAAACTGACAGAGAAAATCTTGAATGGAAAGACGTCAATCCTCTCTGATAAGGTGCTCAACAAGAAAGAGGAACTCACACTAAAGGACCTACTGGAAGCCATCGACAAAGAAGATGTGCTCAGCCTTGCAACGTTACAGAACATCGCTGACGAACTTGGCAAGCAATTGGCTGGTGTCATCAACATCTTCAATCCTGAAATGCTGGTCATCGGCGGCGAAATGTCGGCAACGGGCGACTACCTCACCCTCCCTGCAAGAATGGGCATCAAGAAATTCTCTCTCAATATTGTAAATGAAGATTCGCAGATTGTGACTTCAAGTCTAAAAGGACTTGCCGGCATTACAGGAGCATGCCTCATGGCAAGACACAGACTGTTGAATGATAGCATCAAAGGCTAAAAAAAAACAGCACTATTTTTTGTTTACAGCAACACTTCCAGCAAGCAACCGTCAACTTGTACAAAGAGTCTAAAACGTTGCAGACTGGAAGTCGCTCCCACCTGTCTCCCATCAATAAGCATTTTTTTAGAACTCACTTGGGACTCGCTTGGGACTCACTTGGGAAGAACTACGCACATAAAAGGATGGTTATAACTCGAATGCATCCCGAACGCATCCCGAAGACATATAGAGAGCAATCCTTTGGACGACAAGCACAAACCACACTTTGGACTTGAGACGAAAAAAAGCCACAAGACAGCAATTCATCCGACAATTGTTTGGAATTTCGGGAAAGAACATGTAAATTTGCAGTATCAATACAAAAAACTTAGAGCATGAAGAAATACGATTACCTCATTGTGGGAGCTGGACTATATGGATGCACCTTCGCATACTTTGCCCAACAACAAGGAAAACGTTGCCTTGTGATTGACAAACGCCCACAACTGGGTGGAAACGTCTATTGCGAAAATGTAGAAGGCATCAATGTCCACAAATATGGAGCACATATCTTCCATACATCCAACAAAAAGGTATGGGATTTCGTCAACTCATTTGTAGAATTCAACAGATACACCAATTCACCTATTGCCAACTACCAAGGCAAGCTCTACAACCTACCTTTCAATATGAATACCTTCCACGAAATGTGGGGAATCAACACACCTGAAGAGGCTTTAAATATTATCGACGAGCAGAAACAGCAAGCCGTAGAAAAGATGAAAGCCGACGGAGTGACAGAACCTCGTAATCTGGAAGAACAGGCACAATTGCTTGTAGGCCGAGACATCTACGAGAAACTCATCAAAGGATATACAGAGAAACAATGGGGAAGGAAATGTACAGAACTGCCCGCATTTATCATCAAACGCCTACCTATCCGACTGACCTACGACAACAATTATTTCAACGACAAATACCAAGGTATCCCCATCGGAGGATACAACAAACTGATTGACGGTCTGCTTGAAGGCATCGACACCCAAGTCAACGCAGACTTCTTTGAAAATCGCGAATATTGGGAAGCGCAAGCGGACAAAATTCTCTTTACCGGAAGAATCGATGAATTCTACAACTTCCGATTCGGAAAGCTCAACTATCGTACCGTACGGTTTGAACATCAGACCTTAGACACTCCCAACCACCAAGGTAATGCCGTAATAAACTATACCGAACGCGACGTACCATACACCCGAATTATTGAGCATAAGCACTTCGAGATGTTCGGACAGGCCGTATATGACCTGCCTAAAACAGTTATTTCCAAAGAGTATTCCACAGAATGGAAAGATGACATGGAGCCCTACTACCCCATCAACGACCAAGCAAATACTGCTGTTTACCTACAATACGAAACGCTGGCAAAACAAGAAGCCAACGTGATGTTCGGTGGTCGTTTGGCAGAATACAAATACTACGACATGGCCCCTATCGTGGAGAAAGTCATGAACTTGCCACTATTTGCCTCTGAAAGAGAATAGCGACTTCTAACTACAAAACTCAAAAACAACGGCTACATGATGTTGAGAATAGAAGCACCATTACTTCCCGTAGCCATTGCTTTGATAGTCGGCATCGCCATAGGCGAGTGGATAAAAGCCCCAATAGTGGTTTTCGCCGCAATGGCGGGAACACTTATCATAACACTCTTCCTCCGTTATCATCCCCGTTGGCAGACCACTACTATATTAATATGTGTAACGCTGTTCGGTTGCATCATACGACAATACCAAGAAAACAACATGAAAGTCTGTTGGCCGGAATATCCTGCAGAATGGCAAGCTGTTGTAATTGACGAACCGATAGAGAAAACAAAGGCCATGACGGTTGATGTATTGCTGGCAAACTCCCGACAAAAGGTACGTTGCCATATTGCCAAAAGCAACGACAGCCAAGAAATATCCGTTGGCGACGGACTGATTCTGACAACACACATCCATGAGATTAGAAACAAAACATCCAATTTACACCATTCCACAACACGTCAAAACTCTAACAAGATCGCTTCTGATCATTTGAAACAACAAAATCATTCTAAAAACCAAAACCACAATACCTTCGACTATAAACGATTTATGGCAAGCAGAGGATTCACAGGCGAAGCATACGTACGCCCCTTTGATTGGGACTGGGGAATTGTGGATATCAGCCACCTCTCACGCATCGAACGCCTACGGCTGCGCTTCATGACCTATCGCAGCGTCCTGCTCAAGCATATCCAAGAATGGAAACTGGACAAAGCAACAGAAGGAGTCATCAAAGCCATGACATTAGGCGACCGCTCCGACCTCTCTCCTACCGTCAAAACCACCTATACTCAGGCTGGAGCCTCCCATATCCTCGCGTTGAGCGGCATGCACCTAACCATCATTTTCTTCATCATCAACCTTTTGATGAACTGGCGAAAAGCAGAACTCATTTCCCAAGCCATCATCGTGACCACATTATGGGCCTATGCCTTACTGGTAGGACTATCGCCAAGTGTCACACGTTCGGCATTCATGATATCTGTCTATGCCTTGCTTTCTGTTGGCTATCGTGACTCTGCCCCTATCAACACATTATCATTCACAGCCATTGTCATGCTAATAATCAATCCATTAGCATTATACGACGTCAGCTTCCAACTCTCCTACGTTGCCGTATGCGCAATACTATTAGGAAACAGTCTTTTTCGAAAAACCATCCCCATCGAATGGCTCATGAACCATCGGATAGTCAAATGGATATGGGGCATAACCCTTGTATCCCTTGCAGCACAAATAGGAACGGCCCCTTTGGTGGCTTATCACTTCGGAGTTTTCAACCCCTGCGCCTTATTGGCAAACTTCTTTCTTATACCCCTTGCCACCCTAACCATTATCCTCACCATCCTCGCCCTGACAACAATATGGTTTCCGTGGCTATCCGACCTATTTGTCATGGCCCTTTCGTTCGTGGTAAAAACCATGAATCACCTACTTCAATTAGTTACAGAAATACCATACAGCCACCTCAATTTCGAGCCTTTTAGTGTGTTTTTGACACTATTTATTTACATACTCATGGGAATTGCATTTATTTTATCTATAAAATATCTTAAAATGCATTGTATTATCAAATAATTGTGTACTTTTGTAACCATAAAACAAAAAAACAATATTAGTACTAAACAACAAATTCATTATGACAAGTAACAACATTCCTCAAGTCAAGCTCGGCATCGTAGCCGTTAGCCGTGACTGTTTCCCCATTGCGCTGTCAACACAGCGTCGTGAGAACATCGTTAAAGCCTACAAAGGCGAAGTTTTCAACTGCCAGACAACAGTAGAGAACGAACAAGATATGCTCAAGGCCATTGAAGAAGTAAAAACTGCAGGTTGCAACGCATTGGTTGTATTCCTCGGCAACTTCGGTCCTGAGACTCCTGAAACTTTGATTGCTAAGAACTTCGACGGTCCTTGCATGTTTGTCGCAGCAGCAGAAGGCGACGGCGACATGATCAATGGCCGTGGTGATGCTTACTGCGGTATGCTCAACTGCTCTTACAACCTCGGCATGCGCCACTTGAAGGGCTATATCCCTGAGTATCCTGTAGGTACTGCAGAAGAAGTTGCCAAGATGATGGCAGACTTCGTTCCCGTTGCTCGTACCATCATTGGTTTGAAGGGTTTGAAGATTATCACCTTCGGTCCACGTCCTCAGGACTTCTTCGCCTGCAACGCTCCTATCAAGGGCCTCTACGAACTGGGTGTTGAGATTGAAGAGAACTCTGAGCTCGACCTGCTCGTTGCCTATAAGGAGCATGAGAACGACCCACGCATCGATGCCGTTTGCGAGGATATGGCTAAGGAAATGGGTGAAGGCCGCTACTATGCAGACCTCAGCCGTCGTATGGCACAGTTCGAGTTGACTCTGCTCGATTGGGCTGAAGCTCACAAGGGTTCACGCAAGTATGTTGCATTTGCCGACAAGTGCTGGCCTGCATTCCCAAGCCAGTTCGGTTTCGAGCCTTGCTATGTCAACAGCCGTCTCGCCAGCCGCGGTATTCCCGTAGCATGTGAGGTTGACATCTATGGTGCACTCTCTGAGTACATTGGTATGTGTGCTTCTGACGATACCGTTACTCTGCTCGACATCAACAATTCTGTACCTCAGTACATCTACGACGAGGACATCGTGAAGAAATACGACTACAAACTGACAGATACCTTCATGGGCTTCCACTGTGGTAACACTCCTCAGTGCAAGATGTGTGCAAACCGTGCCATCAAGTTCCAGCTCATCCAGAACCGTCTGTTGGAGAACGGCGGCAAACCCGACTTCACACGTGGTACCCTGGAAGGCGACATCGCTGCAAGCCCCATCACATTCTATCGTCTGCAGTGCGACTCAGAGGGCAACCTTCGCAGCTACATTGCAGAAGGTGAAGTACTTGACGTTCCCACACGTTCATTCGGTGGTATCGGTATCTTCGGTATTCGCGAAATGGGTCGTTTCTATCGTCACGTCCTCATCCAGAAGGGTTATCCTCACCACGGAGCCGTTGCCTTCGACCACGTCGGCAAGACCCTCTTCGAGGTATTCAAGTATCTCGGCGTGAAGGATATCGCTTACAACCAGCCTAAGTCTCTGCCTTATCCCACAGAGAATCCATGGGCATAATACGAAAGTAACATTTCCCAAATAAAATCAACAACGGCTGCCTCCATATCGGATGGCAGCCGTTTTCTTTATTTTCAATCTTTAAGCCCACATTTACAGAAAGGCCTATAAAACAGAAATCATTTCTATATTTGGAAACGTCCCAGACAATAGTCATTTGGTTTCACGTCAATATAACCACCTTTTCCACGCACATACTCCATCAACTGACTGAAGGTATGGTTCATGCTGAGCAAAGCAGGATTGCCAACCATAATCAGATTCAACCGAGCACGAGTCATAGCCACATTGAGCTTGCGGTCGATAATCACGCCTTCCTCTTCAAAAACATTATTGGTCAAGAAGTTGAGTTGATAGGGCTGATGAACAGTAAAACCATAAACGATATAATCGCGTTGACTACCTTGATAGCGTTCCACCGTATCGATGGTAATATCGTGAAGGACGGAGATACCGTACTGATCGATTGCATTACGCACAGTTGAAATTTGGTTTCTATAGGGTACGATGACGCCAACAGTCGCTTCTGTAGAAAACGAATGTTCCGTCAGTTTATAGATCTGGAAAACCGTTGCAGCAATCATCCGTGCCTCAATAGCATTTGTTTTTACCGATGGAGAAAGACGTGGACGTTCTGCTGCCACGAAAGCGATACGATGTGTTGCCAACATCTTGACAATACCATTATCGGAGTTCACTTGGAGCTGTGGCAACAACTGATGGCCGAGCGGCACTACATCGAGTTTGTCACCATAGAAGGCATGGTTTGGAAAATCGGCAATATCCCGATGCATACGTCCCTGTTTGGTAAGCATATAGACAAATCGTGAATCATAACCACCTGCGGTCTTGAAATGAGCCAGCAAGCGTTCAAACAACGAATTACGACAGTCTGTGAGATGAATTTCATGTAGTATGGTTTCGCTGACAGCCGACTCTCTTTCCGATTGTTGCACAACAGCGGGCAACTGTTTGTGGTCACCAATCATTACGATGCGATCTATAGCTTCCTTTGGACCATCATGTGCACTTAGCAATCCGATGAGATGTGGTTCGAGAATCTGTGACGATTCGTCGATAATGGCCAGCGAGAAATGTTTGAGAGAGAAGATAGACAGACTGGCGTTAAATGCCGCTGTTGTACCACAGAACACCCTTGTAGAATCTATCAACCGTTTGACAGCATTCCCTGTCTTCCCCTTGACTTTATTGCTGAGCAGATAATCACAATACTCTTTGGCGCAAGAGAGTTCACTACCAATACGTATAAAATCGAAATCAGCATCCTCTTCACGTATTTCCACCAGTTTGCTGCATATCTCATCAACAGCTCTATTGGTATATGACAACAACAGCACGCTGGTACCTTCTTCCAACAATTCTTCCTTGAGGAGATTGACGAGTCCATAGGAAGTTTTTCCAGTTCCTGGCGGTCCGATAATCAAGAAGAGGTCGCGTGCTTGCTTTGCACGAAGAGTCAAGGTATTGAAGTTACCATAGTTGCCTTTCAACACACACGAAGTATCAATCTTAGGATCGCGTTGCAATAGAATCAGATCACGCCGACTTTTGGTCGCAGAAAGAAAACTATGCATACCGCTATATAATGCATTGGAAGATGATTCAAACATATCATGTTCTATCGCCCACCAATCATCTTGATGGCCATCAAAGATTCTGGCATTCTGGGCATAACGAAGTCGAAGACGTATCTGTTGCTCACCAATATCCTCGATGTTCGCCCTAATAATCATCTGCTGGCAGGCATCAGGCACCTGTTCTTTCTCATAACGATAGAGGATAACGATATCGCCCACACGGAAATTGGTTGCATCAGCCGACTCCGTGTCGTTGAACTTGAAAGTGACACTACAAACACCCATTTGATTACTCTCCATACTATCGATACTGAGACTATCAAAAATATTTCCAGCCGCCTTTTTATCTTCAAGAGTGGCATGCCAGATATTGGCAAACCCAGAGTCCTCTTTTTCTCGGTTACCCACTTTTGAGAGGAGAGTCTCATTCTCGATAAATCGCATGAATCGAAGATAGTAAGCACGTTCAAGATCTGTAGCCCGTCCGATGGGATCAAGCAAGTCCGATAGTTCTTGCCGTGTATATCTCTCCCACAATCCTGTAGTCGACTTTTTACTGTTTAGCTTATCGGGGGTGAGTTGGGTTAGTAGATCCATACCTTCTTGGGCATACATAATTTCCGACCATGCGATCATATTACGTATCTTAATGGCACGCAACAGCAGTTCGGGACTTTGCGGTACCATGAGCAGACCTTTTTCATACTTGGAATAGAGCAGCATCAGATGTTTGAGTTGTTCGGCATATTTATTGAACTGATACTGAAAAAGTGCACGATACAGGATAATTTGTACAGCATGGCATTCACGAGCTCGTGGCACATCGGGATCATAACCAGGAGTATTATAGCCAACAAACTCGCCTTTTCCTGATTTCTGCTCTATAATGGTATATGCCCCATCCTTTTCATAGAGCAGGTCGAAACGACCTTGTATGCCGAGCACATCGCTGAAGAAAGTCGGCTCGAGCATGACATCATTACTGTTATATTCACCAATAGCCTGAGGCAAATCATGCCCAATGAGTTTATCGATATTCCGCTGTTGCACGGCAGCATCATTTTTAAACTGTGCGAAACCCTGCCTAACCTCGCTACAGGCTATCAGCGCCAACACATTATCTTTAACGAACTCACGGACACTCTCATCAACAGACACATGACGACCATGAATGGTATCGTCAAGCATACGACCAGCCAGAAGGCCGAGATGGATGGCAAGTGTATTAGACTGTGGTTTTATTTTATTGATGAGGTTGACGACAGCCGACTCTGCATAAGTGGTGAAACAGTTGGCAATATTGGTGATATTGACCAGATAGTCAGGTTCTAGGATTATTAATTCTGGATAATATATTTCACCCCTATCGTCCTTACGGAGACGCACCAGATTGAGCTGTGCTCCATCCCATAAAGCATCTTTCAAATAGCCCCAATCAAACTTTCCCTCACGCGTCAATATTCTATTGTCTTTACCATAGCAAATCTTCAACGTACTGTTGTTTATCTCTTCCGTTGCCCAGATATAATCATCGTCCCACCGTTCGACAACTACACGCATGACACGCTCATCGAATTTTCCCCAAGTGGTTTTTCTGTCAGCAATGGGGAAATACCGCTTTAACGATTCCGGCAACGGTTTCTTTCCACAGATATGATAGACCAACAATGCAGTTGCTTTGAGGTTATGAGGAAAAGCATCTGCCAGCTTCGACTCCGTAAGAATGCCCTTTCTGTTATATTCAGGGAAGAGTTCTTTTCGCGTCAACTGTATGAGCGATGCCACCCGATATGGTATCTGATATTCCTTGATACAATAGTCTAATTTTGCAAATGCTCCCACAAAGGCGATGCGGCAGTCAGCAATGCCCTGTTCCACAACACGTCGGAACACATCTCTGACCATATCATATCTGACATTGACGGGATCGGCAGTGGTGCATGCCTTTTCTAGCAGCAGATAGAACGATGAAGCAGTATCCGGACCTATGGTTTTTACTGCTGTATGGTTTTGCCCTACCTTTCGTTCCCATTTTTTCTGACTATATACCTTATATTTCATAATTTTGGCATTTCTTTCATATCCTTCGACGTGCAAAGATACAAAATCTATCTCACAAGTCCTACACATTGACAGGATATCATGACACAAGGAAACAAAAACAAAATAGAAAAGGTAGCCTTTCGCTTGGTTGTTTCAAAAGAATTGCTTATTTTTGCAAACACATCACAAGATCCCCCCTAAGGATGTAATAGATTATCTACTAAAACAAACTACATAAACAAAATGACAAACAAGAAAAACATTTACCCATCCGGTGTCTTTAAGTGCATCATCATGGTCACGCTGTTTCTGACCACCATAACGGTTGAAGCCAAAAAGAAAGCCACACCAGCCACATGGCCTGACGGAACAGTCATGGACGCATGGTTTACAAACAAAACAAAGATCAATCCGGAAACACTCGGCAGACAGTATATGGTTACTGACTACGGCGTGAACAACGACAGTACTATCGTACAAACAACAGCCTTGCAAAAGGTCATAGACAAGGCCGCCAAGGAAGGAGGCGGTGTGGTAGTTGTACCTGAGGGCACATTCCTCACCGGTGCACTCTTTTTCCGTCAAGGCACACATCTGCATATAAAACAAGGAGGAAAGTTGAAAGGTTCAGACAACATCATCGATTTCCCTGTACTGACCACCCGCATAGAAGGAGAAACCTGCAAATACTTCCCTGCCCTCATCAATGCTGACGGACTCGACGGTTTCACTATCACAGGAAACGGCACTATCGACGGTAATGGTCTGCGTTACTGGCAGGCATTCTGGACACGTCGTTCATGGAATGCCAAATGCACCAACAAGGATGAGCAACGCCCACGACTGACCTATCTATCCAACTGCCGCAACGTTACCATACAGGATGTGCGACTGATCAATAGTCCTTTTTGGACCAACCATATCTACAAAAGCGACCACGTGCGCTACCTCGATTGTTATATCTATGCTCCTACAAGTGGCATCTATCCTCCAGATCCGAAACGCGGTGCCCCCAGTTCAGACGCCATTGACATTGATGCCTGCACCGATATATTAGTTAGCGGTTGCTATATGAATGTGTGTGACGATGCCGTGGTATTGAAAGGCGGAAAGGGAACATGGGCAGACCGTGACTCCACCAACGGTCCATGTGAACGCATTCTTATAGAAGACTGCCACTATGGTACTGTTCACGGATGTCTGACGCTAGGATCAGAATCTCTCCACGACCGCAACATCATACTGCGCCGTTGCCATAGCGACAATGCCAACCGCGTGCTGTGGCTCAAGATGCGACTCGACACCCCTCAGCACTATGAATATGTGACGGTAGAAGACATTACAGGCTATTGCCGTCGGTTCCTATTCATCCACCCATGGACACAGTTCTTCCAAAAAGGAGACCGTGATCTGCCTCCATCCCGATGCAACAACATCTCCATGCAACGCATAAAGGTAGAAACACCAGATATGTTCGATGTGAAGCCATCCGACAAATACATCCTTGATGATTTCACATTTGACGGGAAACCCATGACATTCTAACAAAAAAACGACGGATGACCTATGACAGAAACAGCGGTCATCCGTCTTTCTTTTAAGAAAACCGTCATATCATCTACTGACTCAAGAAACCAAAGACAATGCAACAACAATACCACTTTGCCGTTGACCTCGGAGCAACAAGCGGACGCACCATCATCGGTGCCATTGCCAACGGCAAACTACAACAAGAGGAACTGACACGCTTCGACAATCCGCTCATCACCACTGGCGGACATGTCTATTGGGACATCTTCGCCCTTTATCAGGAAATCATCAAGGGACTCAAAACTGCTGCCAAACGACAACTCAACATCGTCAGCATAGGCATCGACACATGGGGTGTGGATTTCGTACTCGTGGGCGAAGATGATGCCATCATGCGCAATCCCCTATCCTATCGCGATCCATATACTATAGGACGCATGGAGGAATACTTGGAGCAAGTGTGCAGCAGACAACAGGTATATGAGACAACAGGAACACAATTCATGAATTTCAACTCGTTGTTCCAACTCTATGCCATGCGACAGGAAGGCAATGTAGCGCTAAGTCACGCCAAAAAGATTCTCTTCATTCCAGATGCCCTAACATGGATGTTGACAGGAACAAACATCTGTGAACGTACCATCGCATCGACATCACAAATGTTGAACCCAAGGACTGGAGACCTCGACCCCGCACTGTTAGAAACTGTGGCATTACAACGTAATCAGTTTGGCGACATCGTAGAACCAGGCACTATCGTAGGCCATTTGACAGAAGAGGTACAGCACCTCACTGGACTGGGATCCATACCCGTAGTGGCAGTAGCTGGACATGATACCGCCAGTGCCGTGGCAGCCGTACCTGCCACTGACAAGCACTTTGCCTATCTTTCCAGCGGTACCTGGAGTCTGATGGGTATAGAAACACCAGAGGCCATCATCAACGAACAAAGTCAGGCATACAACTTCACCAATGAAGGCGGCATAGAACATACGACACGTTTCCTCAAAAACATCTGTGGCATGTGGCTCTACGAACGCTGCAGAAAGGAATGGGGTGAAGAGGTCAGACAGATGGGACACGCCCAACTGCAGGCATTGGCCATGAAAGAGACGCCGTTCCGTTCGCTCATCAATCCCGACGACACCTCGTTTGCCAACCCAACAAGTATGACCACAGCCATACAGGAGTATTGCCACAACACCAACCAGCCCATACCGCAAACCCCAGCAGAGATCTGCCGTTGTATCTTCGATTCTCTGGCACTTCGCTACCGACAGGTATTCGGATGGCTGAAAGACTTTGCGACAAGTCCTATCCACGTGCTCCACATCATCGGCGGAGGATCACTCAACAAGCATCTGAATCAGATGACAGCCAATGCCATAGGCATTCCCGTTATAGCAGGACCGCAGGAAGGTACAGCCATCGGCAACATCATGATGCAAGCCCAAGCAACAGGAGGTGCGACTACTATCTGGGAGATGAGACGCATCATAGCCGATTCCATCGAGATGCAACGCTACGAACCTAAAGACAAAGACGCATGGGATGCCGCATACTCGAAATTCTTGAAAATTACAAAACAACAATAATAAAACTAACAAAACAATGAAAACAGATCTGATAGAAAAGGCTTATGCCGTAGCGAAAGAGCGCTACGCTGCCATCGGTGTAGATACAGACGAGGCTATTGCACTACTCGAAAAGCAACAGATTTCACTACATTGCTGGCAAGCTGACGATGTAGTGGGATTTGAGCGCAACGATGCCTTGAGCGGTGGCATACAGACCACGGGAAACTATCCAGGAAGAGCCCGAAACATTGACGAGGTCAGAAAGGACATCGAATTTGTAAAAACCCTGATAGCAGGAAACCATCGTCTCAACCTCCATGAAATCTATGGTGACTTCGGTGGAAAGTTCGTTGACCGTGACCAATGCGGTGTAGAACATTTCCAGAGTTGGATAGACTGGGCAAAAGCCAACAATATGAAGCTCGACTTCAACTCCACATCATTCTCACATCCCAAGAGCGGCAGTCTCTCGCTGTCTAACCCCGACCAAGCCATTCGCGACTTCTGGATAGAGCACACCAAGCGCTGTCGCCGTATTGCCGATGCCATGGGCAAGGCACAGGGCGACCCCTGCATCATGAACATCTGGGTTCATGACGGTAGCAAGGATGTTCCTGTACAACGTAAGAAATACCGTGAACTGTTGGCTGACTCGCTCGACCAAATCATGGCAGAGAAACTCGATGGAGTGAAAAACTGCTTCGAAGCCAAACTCTTCGGTATCGGACTGGAATCCTATACCGTAGGATCACACGACTTCTATACCGCCTACTGTGCTACCCGCAAACAGATGTACACCCTCGACACCGGTCACTACGAACAGACCGAGAACGTTAGCGACTTTGTATCGACCCTTCTCATGTACGTGCCCGAACTGATGCTCCATGTCAGCCGTCCTGTACGTTGGGATTCAGACCACGTGACCATCATGAACGATCAGACGCTCGACCTCTTCAAAGAACTGGTTCGCTCAGACGCGCTCGACCGTGCACACGTCGGCCTCGACTATTTCGATGCCTCCATCAATCGCATCGGCGCCTATATCGTAGGCACTCGCGCCACACAGAAATGTATTCTCCAGGCACTGCTTGAACCCAAAGCCCTGCTCCGTGAGTATGAAGACAACGGCCAGTACTTCGAGCGTCTTGCCCTGATGGAAGAAGCCAAATCAATGCCTTTCGGTGCAGTATTCGACTATTTCAACATGAAGAACAACGTACCCGTAGGTGAAGAGTATATGGCCTGCGTGCAACAATACGAGAAAGACGTGACATCAAAACGCTGATATTTGTCACAGAGATAACACGAAAAATCACCCCAAACCGCCTCCCCCTGCATCAGAGTGAGGCGGTTTCACCTTATTTATATAGGCTGTTTTTGAAGAATACCACAAACATGGTATGCGGAATGCCCCATATAGGGTATTTCGGGTATGCAGATTTCGCCGTACCTTTGCAACGTCAATCAGACAAACAGGATGAAGCGACAGCATAACATTCCATCACCTGTTACAGAGAACGACACAAAATAAAAAACAATATAAACACAAACTAAAAAGAAAGGAAACAAGTTATGAGCAACAACAAGAAATTTCACTTCGAGACACTCCAACTGCATGTAGGTCAAGAGCAACCCGATCCAGCAACCGATGCACGTGCCGTACCCATCTACCAGACTACATCATACGTGTTCCGCAACTCACAACATGCTGCCGACCGTTTCGGTCTGCGTGACGCAGGAAACATCTACGGCCGACTGACCAATTCAACCCAAGGAGTCTTCGAAGACCGCGTTGCCGCATTGGAAGGCGGTGTGGCAGGACTGGCTGTAGCCAGTGGAGCAGCTGCCGTAACCTACGCACTGCAAAACATCGTATTGAACGGTGACCACATCGTTGCTGCCGATAACCTCTATGGTGGTTCGTTCAACCTCATCACCCATACACTTGCCAACCAAGGTGTGACAAACACGATTGTCAATGTAAACGACCTTGATGCACTTGAAGCTGCCATTCAGCCCAATACCAAGGCAGTATATGCCGAAACCTTTGGCAACCCCAATGCCGATGTCACCAATATCGAAGCAGTAGCAGAAGTGGCACACCGCCATAACATCCCCCTCATCATCGACAACACCTTCGGCACCCCATACCTCATCCGTCCTATCGAACATGGAGCAGACATCGTCGTTCACTCAGCCACCAAATTCATCGGCGGACACGGTTCAAGTCTTGGCGGCGTGATCGTTGACGGTGGAAAATTCGACTGGAAAGCCAATGCCGATAAATATCCCACGCTGGCCAAGCCAGATCCCTCATACCATGGTGCAGTATTTGCTGATGTTGCAGGAGCAGCAGCCTTCGTCACCCGCATCCGTGCCGTCATCCTTCGTGACACCGGTGCCACGATCTCTCCCTTCAATGCCTTCATCCTGTTGCAAGGTCTGGAGACGCTGAGTCTGCGCGTAGAACGCCATGTAGAGAACGCGCTGAAAGTGGTAGAATTCCTCAGCAAGCATCCCAAGGTGGCAAAGGTCAACCATCCTTCGCTCGCCTCACACCCCGACCACGAGCTCTACAAGCGCTATTTCCCTCAAGGCGGCGGCAGCATCTTCACCTTCGAGATCAAGGGTGACGAGAAAGACGCATGGAAGTTTATCGACTCACTGGAGATCTTCTCCCTCCTCGCCAACGTTGCCGACGTGAAGAGTCTGGTCATCCACCCCTATACCACCACACACTCACAGATGAGTCCCGAAGAACTGGCACAGCAGCACATCACCCCCAGCACCATCCGCTTGAGCATCGGTACAGAACATATCGACGACATCATCGACGACCTGTCCCAGGCATTCGACAAAATATAAACCGTAAATTCTAAATAACTATGGCAAGAATCGCAAAACAACTGACCGAACTGATCGGCCATACCCCATTACTCGAACTCACCAAGTTCTCTGCTTCCCATGGACTGCAGACCCCCATCATTGCCAAGGTGGAATATTTCAATCCTGGCGGCAGTGTAAAAGACCGCATCGCATTGGCGATGATAGAAGATGCCGAACAGCGGGGTATCCTCAAACCCGGTGCAACCATCATCGAGCCGACCAGTGGCAATACTGGTGTAGGCCTTGCATTGGTATCGGCAGTAAAAGGCTACAAACTGATCCTCACCATGCCCGAAACAATGAGCATCGAACGCCGTAATCTGGTGAAGGCATACGGTGCCGAGGTTCGGCTGACCAGTGGCAAGGACGGTATGGCAGGAGCCATCAAGGCCGCCGAAGAACTGCGCGACAGCATACCAGGCAGTGTCATCCTGCAGCAGTTTGAAAACGGTGCCAATCCAGCACGCCACTATGCCACAACCGGTCCTGAGATCTGGCAGGACACCGATGGAAAGGTAGATATCTTCGTTGCCGGTGTAGGCACAGGAGGGACCGTCAGCGGTATTGCCAAATACCTCAAGGAGCAGAATCCCAACGTAAAGATTGTTGCCGTAGAGCCCCTCTCTTCGCCTGTTCTCAACGGTGGTCAGAGCGGTCCTCATAAGATTCAAGGCATTGGTGCAGGTTTCGTGCCCAAGACCTATGATGCCTCGCTGATAGACGAAGTGCTCGACATCGACAACGACGATGCCATCCGCACAGGTCGCGAACTGGCACAGCAGGACGGTCTTCTGGTAGGCATTTCTTCTGGAGCAGCAGCCTATGCCGCCTCGGTATTGGCCAAGCGCCCAGAGAACGCAGGGAAAACCATCGTCACCCTATTGCCCGATACCGGTGAGCGATACCTCTCTACTGTGCTCTATGCTTTCGACGAATACCCACTATAAGATTCATATTGACGTTATTTGATAAAAAAGAATAATAAAATTTTGTAGTGTAACCTATTTTGGTTATCTTTGTGGCTGAATAACTATAAAGATGCTCGCCGCAACAGATGCAAAGAAAACCAAACAAAAGGTTCATATATACATTGGTAGCCATAGTCCTTTTCGGCACTGTGGCTGCCAATGCTTCGTCTTCCAACAATCATACAAGAACATACACCAACGAACATCCGCTGATCTATGAAGACTGTTGGGATATGTACCCCTACTCCTTTCTTAACGAGCAGGGCAAGCCCGACGGCTACAACATCGAGGTCATTAAGATGATTTTCGAGAAGCTCAAAATCCCTTATACCATTGTATTAAAACCAGTCACACAAAACCAGGCAGACCTCAACCATGGCAATGCCGACCTTATCGTCGTCAGATCAACAGGATTCTTCAGTCGATTCGGTCATTATAGCCGCAACTCCATATCGCTCATCACCATGAGTTTGGCAACGCCGATCGACAAGCCCGTCAACATCCATACGTTCAGCGACCTGAGCAAGCAAAAGGTCACTATCCTTGACAGCGGCATGGTGCATCGCCTGATGATTGACTACGAATGGGGAGCGAATGCCATCCCCGTGAAAGACATCAACGAGGCCATTCTCAAAGTGAGCGACACCGAACAAGGGCAGGTCATCTGGTACAAGCCATCGCTGGAGTATCTGAAGCGGACGTACAACCTCGACAACATCCGGATTACCGATGTCGATATTCCCCTGGGTGAGGCGCGTTTCGTGTCCCACAACCAGCAGTTGCTAAACCAGATAGACAGTGTCTATACCCTGCTCAATTCCGAAGACCGCTTCGAACCGCTACAGAACAAATGGTTCTACCCCGACCGCGGCGAATGGCAGATGCCGGCATGGGCATGGTGGCTGATGGGCATTGCCACACTGCTGACCATACCATTGCTGTATAGCCTATACTACTTCCGTCGCAAAGACAGGCAGCTTGCCAAGTCCTACGACTTACAGAACCAGCGTATGTCGCTGATTTTTGAAGCCAGCGGCGTAAGAATGTGGACCTACAACGTCCACACCGACTCCTTCAACTGGTATGATCGCGACAGCATGAACTATATCACCTATCCTGCTGAAGAATTCTCCCACCGCTACTACCCTGGCGACTTCAACCGTCTGATGCGTGTCATCGAGCAACTCATAGACGGGAGCATCACCGACGAACAGGTATCGCTTGACATCAAGGCGATGGATGCCGAAACAGGCGACAATCAGGAACACGACTTCCAGATGCAGCTCTCCGTCCTGCAGCGCAACAAGAAAGGCAACCCTATTGTCATTCTTGGCACAAAGAAAGACATTACCGACGAACTCCGCTTGGAGCAGGACGCCGAAGAGCGACTCATTCGCTACAAGACCATCTTCGACAGTTCGACGATCGGCATCATCGTGTTCAACGCAGAAGGACAGCTCACCAATATCAACGAAAAGGCATGCAGCCTCTTCCAGTGCGACAAGAAAGACATCATCCGCCAGTCGCCCTCTTTCCGTACACTTTTCGAACTCGAAGAGGATCACATCGAAGCGTTGGACGGTGTATCGATGTGTCGGAAGGTGGACTTCGACAATCATCTCACCAGCAAGGAGCTGGGCCATATCATCAACCAGAGCGGCACACAGATCTTTGAGATTCACATGATGGTGGCTTGCGACGAAGCCAACGAGCACGCCAACAATCTGTTGGTGGTCATAGAGGACATCCGCCAGCACATCGAGATCAAGAAACAATGGAAAGATAAGTTGGCAAGGAAACGAGACCTGCAGCATCAGCTCGACAACTATATCGACCATACCAACTACCTGTTGAAGGTCAGCGGCATGCGCATGGTGCGCTATTCTCCAGAAACCCATACGCTGTGTGTCAAAGACAATCTCAGCCATGTGCAGTACGAACTGACCCAGACCCGTTGTATGACATTGGTTCACGAGCGTTCGCAGAAACGCGTCATGCACCTGTTGAGCAAGATGGACAACCGTTCGCAGGAACCTTTCTTCATGGAGGTGATGACCGTCATCCGTTCGGGCGAGAACCCGTTGTGGCTCAGATTCTGCATGACACCTGTTCATGATGATATTGAAGAAAAAGACGCCTATTTTGGCATCTGCTACGACATCAGCGAACTGAAAGCCAACCAACTGCGTCTGGACGAAGCCTACAACACCGCTCGCGAGATTGAGCATGCCAAAAACAGCTTCCTCAAGAATATGTGTTACGAGATACGCACACCGCTGACCGCCGTTGTGGGATTTGCCGAAATGCTCTCTACCGACATCACCCCAGAAGACGAGCATGTATTCACCAAAGAGATACTCGACAATTCCGACCACCTCCTGCGACTGATAGACGAGATACTCTTCTACTCGCGCATCGACTCCGACATGGTGAAGATCACCCCGACACCCACTGAGTTTACCGAACTCTTCAAGACAAACTGTCAGCGGGGATGGGACATGGCACACCCCAACGGTGTCAATTTCATCATGGAAATACCCTACGACCAACTGGTTCTCAATATCGACGGCAACAACATAGCCCATCTGCTCACATCGCTCATCAGCAATGCCGCCTTCACGACGAAGCACGGTTTTGTCAGAGTGCGTTTCGACTATATCGGTCGCCGTCTCATCATCTCCGTAGAAGACACTAGCGACGGCATCAGCGACCGCGAACTCCAACTCATCAAGCAGCATACCGGCGGCAGCATCGACGAGCGCATCGGCATCAGTCTGCCCGTCTGCAAGCAACTGGCAGAGATGATGAACGGAACACTGGAAATCAGTTCTGAATCAGGGCAGGGCACCATCGTATGGGTCAGCATTCCCTGTCAGGCATCACTTATCAAACGTAAGAAGTTCATTTAACCATGAGAGTTAGTTTTCTGAGACATATCATGACATTGATTGCTGCCCTGCTGACCGTCAGCACGGCATGGGGAGACGCACCGCGACAGAAGGCGCAGTACCAGCGCAGATACGACGCTGCCCACCCCGTCATCATTGTGGGCGACTGGGACAAGCCGCCCTATGAATTCCAAGACGACACGGGCAAGCCTGCCGGCACCAATGTTGAGATCATGACAGAAATATTAGACCAACTCGACATCCCTTATAAATTCGTACTGAAAGAGTGGGCCAATGCCCTCAAGACCTTCGAGCGTGGCGATGCCGACCTGATTCTTGCCAATGTCGGACGCTACACGAAAACGCCTTTCTGCTACACCCGCAACATCATCAACTACAACCGCATCGTGGCTGTCACCTGCGGCACAACATCGTCCAACAGTTCACTCAAAGAACTGGTGGAAGCCGGTACGGTATTGAAACCAGCCGACTATACGGCGCATTATTTTCTTGAAGAAGACTCATCCTATCTCAGCCGATTGGAATTTCAGTCGCCCAAGATAGCCCTTATGGGCGTATTGGCACACGACTTCAAATACTACATATGGGGTGAAGAGCCGCTGAAATGGAAAATCAGACAGCTCAATATGGATAAGTCGGGACTCATCCTCAACGATGTGGGCATACCCGTCAGCGAGATCCATGTCATCGGACGCGATACGAAACTCATCGCAGACATCGACTATGTCTATTCCCAACTGAAACAGCGCGGACGGGTGGCACTCATCAACGACAAATGGCTGCATCCAGAGCGCATCCGTAAGAAAACCATCCCCATGTGGGGGTATCTGATGATCGGCGCGGTGATGTTTGCCTTCCTGTGCTATATGGGCAACCGCATAGCGAGAGGGAGGGTGCGAGCCAAGAGCCAGCGCAACAGCGAACTCGATGCCATGATGACGCGTGCCCTGCAGATGGGCTACCACTACGTATTGCAGTACGACCTTACCTCGCGCATACTGGTCAATCAGTACGGCAGTCTGTTGCCCGACGAGGGCATGTCGTGGTTCGACTTCAGCCAGCGCCTCCACCCTGCCGAACGCAACAACTGGGTGAGACGGCTCGAACAGCTGAGAGACGGCAGCATGGACAAACACGTGGAACTGAGTGGACGATGGAATGCCGGCACTAAAGACAAGCCGATATGGAAACACCTGCGCGGCCACTTCGCCGTCGAGCAAGATGCCTACGGACAGCCAGTAAACATCTATGCCACCATAGTCGATAAGACCCACAACGTGGGACTGATCCACGAAGCCAACAAGATGGAGCGGAAGTTCCTGCAGTTCTTCCAATTCTCAAAGGTGGCCATGGCAGTCTATAACCAAAACGGATGGATAGAAAACAGCAACGAAGAGATGAAACGCATCTGTAAAGCTGATGCGAAAAACGCACGATTGCTGCAGAAGACCTCACTTTTCGACATGCCGATGTTTGCCGACGCCTTCAACGAGAGTCGCCACGACCCCATCTTCCTCTGCCACCTTGCCCCCGCAGACAGCGACCAGGGTCGCGAGGCATGCGTGGAATACAACGTCGTCCCACTCTTCGACTACTTCGGCCGTGTCTCCAGCTACCTCCTCATGGCTTACGACATCAAAGCCCAGAGCGACACCTACCACCATCTCATCATGTGTCAGCACGAATGTGATACGCTCCAGCGATACATCGACTATAACGAGAAGCGATTGAAATTCATGTTGAATCACTCCGACTGGACGATGTGGGCTCTCGATCTACGCAATAAGATGATCTACTATTCCCACACGCTGAAGCATGCAGACTACGTCATCGAGTTTGAAAACTACCTCAAGCAACTGCCAGCAGCGCTCTACGACGAATACAAGATCAGCGACGAGAGCATCGGTCTCTTCCAAGGACCGTTCCACGTGAAGCGGCAGCTCAACTCCTCCGCATTCAGCAAAGGTCCGTGCGCCCACGACATCTACGGTCGCTTGCGCAAAGGCGACGACGGATCCACCCTGGGCTACAGTGGCATGCTCCACGACATCACCAGACTGGAGAATATCAAGAAAGAAGTGGTCGAGATCAGCGAGAAAACCAAGAACAGCTCCCAGCAGAAGAGCGTCTTCCTTGCACAGATGACCCACGAACTGCGCACGCCCCTCAACTCCATCGTAGGATTCTCCGACATGCTGAAATATGCAGAGTCAGCCGGTGAGCGTGAACGCTTCATCCACATCATCCGCACCCATTGCGACATTCTGGTGCGTCTCATCAACGGCATCCTCGAAGCCTCCTCCATCAACGACAACCCGATGGACGTCAAGCCCGCCGAAGTTGACTTTGCCGAAGAGTTTGAATACCTCTGCCAATCCATCGAGATACGCGTGCAGCGCCACCATCTGCGCTTCGTCACCTCCAAACCCCTGAAGAAGCTCAGAGTATCGATCGACATCGGTCGCGTGCGCCAGGTATTCAGCAATTTTGTGAGCAACGCATTGAAATACACGAAGAAGGGCAGCATCTGGGTAGGCTATCGCCTGGAGAAGCGCAACGGTCAGATGGGCATCTATGCCTTCTGCGAAGACACCGGAGCAGGCATCCCCCACGACAAGCAAAAAGCAGTTTTCGATCGTTTCGTCAAGCTCAACGAGTTTGTGCAGGGCACAGGCCTCGGCCTCTCCATCTGTAAGTCCATCGTCACCGCCTGCCATGGCGACATCGGCGTAGAGAGCGAAGTGGATAAAGGTTCTAAATTCTGGTTCTGGATTCCTGTGGAAATTATTGAAAAGGAATAGAGGAGAAAGGGCCTTCACCCCATTCTCACGTACCAAAATTATAATTTTCAAAATATTTCGACCACTCGACCACACATCCACATAACTCACTAACATAGAAGTCATTACAGTGTGGTCGAATATTAGATCATCGACCACACAACGACCACAGTAACAAGCAAACTTTTTGTCAACATCGATACCAAGCGTTGGCAAAACGTTAGATAATACCTTTACCAAACGATAAACAGCACCCATACAAAAGTTGTACAATACTTTTGCCAAACGTTGGACAATACTTTTGCCAAACGTTAGACAACACCTTTATCAAACGTTGGATAATATTTTTATCAGGCATCGGCAAAAGTTCTGATAAACATGGGCAAGATATTCTCTGGTGGTCGAAGTGTGGTCGAAACACGTAAATATAAAGTCATCGACCACCACTTAAAGCATTGCGCAATAGCGCATTATGCCTCAGCGGTGGTCGAGTGGTCGAATATTTTTGAAAATCATAAATAAACCCCATCAGACGCTGCACCACATTGGCTACAGCGACTGATGAGGTATCATCCAATATCAGCATTGGACAGTGTGGACTTATGGGCTGGAAGTTATGCCAGCAATGCCTGTTGCAACCAATAGGTCACAATGCCTGCAAGATAGCCGACGAAGGCAATCCACGTGATGCGCTTCAAGTACCAACCGAAGGTGATTTTCTCTAAGCCCATGACAACAACACCGGCTGCAGAACCGATGATGAGCATCGAACCGCCTACTCCGGCACAGTAGGCGAGCAACTGCCAGAAAATGCCGTCGATGCCCATGGCGCCTGTCTCGGCTACGGGATACATGCCCATACAGCCTGCTACCAGGGGCACATTATCGACTATGCTGGAGAGGACACCGATGATGCCGTTGATGACATAGTAGTTGCCGACAAAGACATCGTTGAGTCCGGTGCCCAAGGCGGTGAGGACGCCGATCTCCTGCAGCACGGCTACTGCCATGAGGATGCCGAGGAAGAACATGATGGTGGAGAGGTCGATGCGCGACAGGAGGTCGCTGACGCGCTTCGCCATAGTGTCGTCTTCGCTAGTGTTGTAATGGAAGATCTCGGTCACGGTCCACAGTACGCCGAGCACGAGGAGGATGCCCATGAACGGAGGAAGATGGGTGATGCTCTTGAAGATGGGCACAAAGACCAAACCGCCTACGCCGAGCCAGAAGATTATGTTGCGTTGCACCTTGGTGAACTGGCTGACTTCGGCGGTGACGAGGTTCTGCTCTTTATCAAACTTTCCACTCAACGAATATTGCAGGATGAAGGCGGGCACCAACATCGATACCAACGAGGGGATGAAGATTTCAGTAAGGATGCCCTGAGTGGTGATCACTCCCTTGATCCACAGCATAATGGTGGTGACGTCGCCAATGGGCGAGAATGCGCCTCCTGAGTTGGCGGAGATAATGATCAAAGCGGCATAGATGAGACGCTCTTCACGCGACTGTACCAGTTTGCGGAGTACCATGATCATGACGATGGAGGTGGTGAGGTTGTCGAGGATGGCGGAGAGGAAGAAGGTGGCAATAGCCACACGCCACAGGAGTTTACGCTTGGAGCGTGTCTTCATGATGTCGCGCACGAAATTGAATCCGCCGTTGCTATCGACTATCTCTACGATGGTCATGGCGCCCATTAGGAAGAAGAGGGTGCCTGCGGCATCGCCCAGATGGTGTTCTATCACTTCGGAGATGTGGTGGAGCACGCCGTCAGAGGCTACATCGGGATAGTATGCTCCAGGTGATACCATCAGCAGGGTCCAGCAGACCACACACATGAGCAGCGCAATGGCTGCCTTGTTGATTTTCGTCAGACTTTCAAGGGCTATACAGAGGTAGCCTGCAACAAAGGCGACGATGATGAACATTGTAATTGTACTCATTTTGATGTAATAGTTCTATTTATTGTTTTATATTGTTTATTTCTCTTTTGAAGGCCAGGCGGAAGGGGTTTGGGGATAGAAGTGCAACAGGGGTGCGCCCTGCAGTCCGCTTCGCATCAGTTGCCATCCGTCGTAGCGTGTCTTCTTATAGTTGATATCTACGAAGTTGATTTCCTTGAATTTTCGCCATTCTACACCACGTCTGTCGAGATCGCGTATGCGGTTGGCTGGCAGATTGGTCACTTCGATGCGCAGGGTGTTCGTGCCCTTGCGCAAGGCGTCGCGGCAGTCGAGCTGGAAGGGTGCTGCCCATGCACAGCCGATGAACTTGCCGTTGATATATACGCGTGCCGACTCATAGACTTCGCCCAGCGAGATGATGCAGGCCTGGGCGGCTTGCTTTCTGGTCAGGCGGAAGGCGGTCTCATAGACTCCAGTGCCCATGGTCACCGAGGCGGATTCGCCGAGCGTCTCCCAGGTCTGCGGAGTCGGCATGGTGTAGGTTTCGCTGACGCGTGGCGTCTCGTCGAGGAACGACAGGGTCCAGGGGCCGTCCAGCGGCAGGGTCTCTGTCGCTGCTGTCATACCGTATTGGCCTGTTGACAGGGGACGGTCGGCAGCTGTTCCTGTTTGCAGGATGATGCTCTCTCCCGACTGAAGATTGATGACAGGAGCGTCGGCAACCATAGGCAGACGGTTCACGTCGCCCGTCATGGGATTGTAGCAGACGATGTGTTGCGTGGGTACGGAGAGTGCAGATGCGCTTAACTTACAGTCGCGGGGCGAGAGATTGGCAACGAAATAGATGTAGCCATCGTCGGTTTTTCTTCTGACCAGACGCACACCGGGATTCGTTCGCCATGGTTCGGGTTTGGCAAGATGCGCCATCGCCTGTCGGTCTTCGCCATAAATAATATAAGGTGTGAGGTTCTGTAACAGGCTCTGAAGTCTGTCGTCAACGGTGGTGCCTGTGGGGATGATGATTCCCCTGTAGCGTGTGCCGCCAGGGGTGACGAGCTGTCCGTTATCGACCTTGACCTGTGCCAGTTGGCGGTCGCTGATATAGTCGCAATCGTAGCCGAGGCTGTCGATGCGGAGGATGCTCCGGATAAACTGCGGACATTTCTCGTCCATGGTATGGATGTCGAACTGCATGAGGAGGTCTTCCCCACCCCTGCGGTCTTTGCTTTCCCACTTCGCATCATCATTGCGAGGTCCGCGGATGCGCCACATGTCATGGACGGGCAGATAAACCAGGAAATCATTGTCGGGCTGTCCCATTTGCAGGAACGACTGGCAGCGTTCGATATACTGCATCAAGAAAGGGGCATCGCGCCAGATGCTGTTGGTGGGACTCATATCGACCGATGCATAGAATTTCCATCCGGGCCATGGATCATGCTCCGGGGTGTAGCAACTGCCATGAAAGAAGATGCGGTTGATGCCGCAGGAGAACATCAGGTCGATGTCGGGCTTCATCTGCGACAATGAGGTGCGGAAGTGTTCTGTCAGCCAGGTGAGCGTCTCGCTGCTGGTCAGCGGCTTTCCCATCACATGTGCTGCCGACGATGCGTATTTCAGCATCGAAACATCGCTGTAGTTCTTGAGGGTCATGCCGGGGTCTCTGCGCAGTCCGCGGATGCCAAACTCAGAGCGTCCGAAGCTTTCTATCTCCGGTATATCTACGGCGGCATAAAGATCGAGCAGATTGGCAGGAGAACCGTGGGCTTGGTTTCTCACCGATACCCCATGGCGGTGTGCCCAAGCCACCCACTGCTGGGTGAAGTTCTCATAGAGCAGGTCGCTCAACGTCTCACGATAGTCGTGGAGCGCCTTATTACCGTCACCACCGTCAAGAAGTTCGGGCAGATGGTCGCGCAAGTCGTAGCCACGGCGTTTGAGAAATTCGTCGAAGAGCGAAGGGGTCCAGTTGGCCTTATACACCTCATAGGAGTCGTTGAAGAAGGTATGGGGATAAGGAGTCTTGGTGTTTTCAAACGCTTGGGTGAACCTATTGAGATAATGTGCCACCGCCTGACGGTCAAAATGGTCGATGACGAGTCCTTCCCCACCGGGTGCAGCGCGTTTCACCTTCTGACGCGTGCGTGAGGCATAGACGCTGATGACGCGCCACTGGCGTGGTTGGCTGGTGGGATATACTCTGGTGCATTGCCATTGGGCATAGGGGCGCTCCTTGGCAGGCACTGCCAGTCGGCGCTGGTCGGACGGGCGCTTGTCGGAGGTGATCATGCTGTCAACGAACACGGCCTTGCAGGCTGCCTCGTCTATCGTGACCTCAGGACCTCCGAAGGGCCATCCTGTTCCGCAGTTCATATCTACCTCGATATGATGGGCAGCGGCAATCTGCTGCACGTCGCGCAATGCCGCCATCCACTGCGGAGAGAGAAATGGGAGTTCATGGGCTTCATTGCCCTTCACACCATAGAGCGGTGTGATTTCCACTGCCCCAATGCCCACACGGGCATACTCGCCAAGGTTCCATTCCAGTCCCTGGTGGTCAACGGCAGATCCCAGCCACCACCATCGGGTGCCTGGACGTGCTTCGGGTTTGGGTGAAGGCCATGTCTGTGCGGTCGTGCCAATGGCAATCATCATGGCGATCAGCAGTAGGATATATTTTGTTTTCATTGTTTCCACACCTAAATCATATACATCGTTCATATCACACATGGGGGTTATTCGTCCCTGGTGATCATGCGGTAATACTCCACTCCGCCAAGGAGGAAGCATCCGGTGCCGTAGTCTTCAAAATCGGGTACGCGGTCGTAACTCAAGGGCTGACCGGCAGAAGGATCTTTGCCCGTGCCTTGCATCCATCCGAGGAAGCCGTCCTTGTGAACCGCCTGTTGCACCATCCCCTGCCATGCCCGACGGCATGCCGGCTCATACTTGCCTTCGTCAAGGAGTCCCTGGCGTATGCCCCATGCCATGCCATAGAGGAAAAGCGCAGTACCGCTTGTTTCGGGTATGGCATAATGAGTGGATACCAAACTGGGATTCCAAAAGCCATCCTCACGCTGACAGTTGAGCAAGGCGCGGCTCATGGCCAGGAAATCTTTTTTCAGTTCCTTATAGACCTTGTCTTTCGGCGACACCTGTTGCATGCAGCGCACCAATGCGGCATAGACCCATCCGTTGCCTCTCGACCAATAGCAGGGTTTGCCGTCGGGCTCATGATAGGGCGCCACATAGTCGGCATCGCGCCACCACAATCCGTCTTTGGCATTGAAGAGTCCGCCTGCCAGCGTGTTTCTGCTCCAACGATACATCATCATGGCATGTTGCTGGTAACGTTGATCGTGGGTGATGGCTGTCATCTGGAAATAGAGCGGCATGGCCATCTGAATAGCATCAATCCATGTCCACCAGCCATAGAGCGCATTGTTGGCTTTAGGATTGTAGGTTTTCATCTGCAGGTCGAGATTCTCTCTCACCTTACTGATCTTCTCATCGCCTCCAACCTGCAGATAGCGCATCAGGTAGGTCTGACCGCAACACTGGTCGTCGGCATTGCACGTGGTCACACCATAGCGGGGAGTCCACTGATGGGACGCTGCCCAGCGATCGGTATAGTCGGCATAGCGCGCATCGGGATCTATCTCGTAGAGCGCCATCAGTCCTTCATAATATACGGCACGGGTCCATAGATTGCTCGTGCGGCTGCGTTTCACCATAGTAGGCAACGTCGGGTCGGCATAGCGTCCCATGAAATAGTTGTTGACGCGACGCAACACCTGCATCGTTTCTGCTTTTTCGCAGGTACGGGACTGTGCGGCAGTCAGTGCCAGGAAGACACAGACCACCCCTGTGGTCCATCGTTTCATTCTCATGTTAAATTGGTTTTATCAGTAGTTTTGTTTGTTTTCAAGGTTCAAAGGTACGACATTATAATCGAAATACAAAATTTTATTTCCTATATTGTTTGTCATTTCGGAATTTCTCCGTATCTTTGTCGAAACAAACGATAACAGTATATAATATGATAGACGTTAAGCAGACATTATCCGCAGCCGAAGAGCGCATGGAGATGGCAACCATGTTTCTAGAAGAAGAACTGAGCCGCGTGCGTGCCGGTCGCGCCAACGTCGCCATCCTCGATGGCGTGCGTGTAGAATCCTATGGTTCGAAAGTACCCTTGAACCAAGTAGCTAACATCTCTACACCCGATGCCCGCACCATAGCTATCAAGCCTTGGGACAAAAAGCAGATTCGCGAAATAGAGAAAGCCATCATGGACTCGGATGTGGGCATCACACCAGAGAACAACGGTGAAATCATCCGTCTGGGTATCCCACAGCCTACCGAAGAGCGTCGTCGTGACCTGGTGAAGCAGTGTAACAAGATTGCTGAAAGAGCCAAGGTGGAAGTGCGCAACGTGCGTGCCGACATCAAAGACAAACTGAAGAAGGCTATCAAAGACGGACTCTCAGAAGACCTGGAGAAGGATGCCGAGAACGACTTGCAGAAATTGCACGACAAGTTCATCAAAAAGCTCGACGACTTGATGGAGGCCAAGAACAAGGAAATCATGACAGTATAAGCCCGTGAAAGGACTCGTCATAAAAAACACCGGCAGTTGGTACACCGTCCTTACGGACGATGGGCCAACTGTTGACTGTAAAATCAAAGGGAATTTCCGACTACGGGGGATTCGCTCCACCAATCCGGTGGCGGTGGGTGACCGCGTGGAAATCATCACCAATCAGGAAGGCACTGCCTTCATCACCGAGATTGAAGACCGACGCAACTATATCATCCGCAAGTCTATCAATCTCTCCAAACAAAGCCACATCCTCGCTGCCAACGTGGATCAGGCTCTACTGGTCATTACCGTGGCACGACCGGAGACAAGCACTACCTTCATCGACCGTTTCCTGGCTTCGGCAGAGGCCTATCGGGTGCCTGTGATATTGGCATTCAACAAGACCGACACCTTGACTGACGATGAACTGCATTACCAGCAGATGATGATCAGCCTCTATGAAACTGTGGGCTATGAGTGTCATGCCATTTCGGCTGCAACAGGTGACGGGGTAGCATCACTAACCGAAAAGCTCACTGGAAAGATCACCCTGCTCAGCGGCAACAGCGGCGTAGGAAAATCAACCCTCATCAACTGCATCCTACCGGATGTCAATCTGCGCACAGCAGAAATCAGCGATGCACACAACACGGGTATGCACACCACTACTTTCAGCGAGATGCTCCGTCTGCCCGATCAGAGCGGTTGGCTTATCGACACACCGGGCATCAAAGGGTTCGGCACCTTCGACATAGAGCGCAAAGAGCTCACCAGTTATTTCAAAGAAATCTTCGAGTACTCCAAACAGTGTCGATTCAGCGACTGCACACATACCCATGAGCCGGGATGTGCCGTTATCAAGGCGGTAGAGAATCACTACATTGCGCAAAGCCGTTATCAGAGTTATCTCTCTATGCTTGACGATAAGGATGAGAATCGATATCGCGAAGCCTTCTGACTCCACTCGCTATTGAGAAGCCTTCTGCCCCCACTCGCTTACAGACAAACACCAGATGACACCTATCGAAGCACGATATTCCAATGGAGTGTCGTGTTTTTAAGGTTTTAGAGTGATCTATTGCAGGTATTGTAGGCGTTGTGGGTAAGGCTAAACGGTTGGTTAATCCTATCAATCATTCTACAGACTAACGACTTGGTTCTTGGGGATGAAGCAGGCATGCATACCCCAAAAAGCATCAGTCGCTGCAACCCAGAGGCTACAGCGACTGACGGTATATTGAAATATCACATTTTACTCACCTATTGTAATGGTGTATTGTGACATGAATGAAGCACCGGGCTGCAGATGGTTCATTAAGACTTTGTCCTTAAATTCACCTTCCCATCCGCGTGGATCACCCAATCCATACCATGGTTCAAGACATACAAACGGGGCTTTTTTCTGATAGGGACTCCAGAAAGCCATCACCGGACATTTGTAGTCGAGCGTTACAGCAGGACGACCATCGGTGTCGAGCAAAGACACACGATGGGTCTGGCAACGATGGAACTTAACGGAGTCGTCCTTGAAATATTCATCGTTGAAACGAATCACACCTTGATCGGTCTCTGCAGGAATCTCTGTCATCTCATGACTACCATCGGCAAAACTCTTCAGATTGGTCATCGGCTGAGCGTTGTCCAATACAAGGGTACCTTTCAGTTCGTCGCCTTTCTTCATGCCTGGCACATTGAAAGCTGGATGACCGCCTATCTGGAAATGGATCTCCTGGGTGTCGGTATTCTCCACATGCCAAGTCACAACAACCTTGTTGCCATCAAGACGATAGCTGATGGCGAGATTGAAATGATAGGGATAGACCTTCAGGGTCTCTTCACTGTCATGAAGGGCATACGTCACGCGGTCTTTGGATTGTCTCACCAGCGTAAACTCGGTATCACGGGCAAATCCATGACGTGGCAAATGATATTGCTTGCCATCAACGGTATAGGTATCGTTGTTGACGCTGCAAACAATAGGAAACAGTATGGGTGAATGTCTCGGCCAGAAATCAGGGTCTGCCTGCCAGAGGTATTCTCTTCCGTTGTTGTCTGTGATGCTTTGGAGTTCGGCTCCCAGCGGTGCCACCTTGATGGCTATCCGTTCGTTTTTAAGTTCTACCATATTGTTGTTATTTGTTTTAGATATGTTTCATTATTCGTTTGGAATGACGAAAGTAGCAAAAACTTTTGATATTGACAAACTTTCTGTAAGTCTTTTAGTGTAAATTAACGAAACAACAACCGCAGCATAGGATGTCACAAAGGACAATCTCTACACTGCGGTTGTAACCGATAACCGATGGTTCGGCGGAAAGATTCCGCTATCAGAACTGTTCGAGCAATCGGATTCGTTCTTCGGTGCTGGGGTGTGTGGCAAAGAGTCCGTTAATCATACTCATCACACTCTGTGCGTGACGACGGGGATGGATAATGAAGAGTTGGGCTACATCTTCACGCTCCACACGTCCGAGGCCTGGATTATTGGAAATCTTACGCAAGGCGGAAGCCAAGGCCAGGGGATTCTGGCACAGTTCGGCACCACCGGCATCTGCCATAAACTCACGTTTGCGCGAAATGGCAAAACGGGTCAGCAGTACAAAGACATAGGCAATGGCTGAGCAAAGCAGGCCGATGAGCAGCACGATGATGACGGAGAGTCCGCTGTTCTTATTGTCGTCGTCACTACTTACATGACGGTTGCCGCCGCCAAACCAGAATATGTTTTGTATGACATGCATCACCATGCTCATCACAGCCGATACTATACCTACGAAGATGATGCTCGTGATAAGCAAGCGGGTATCATGGTTGCGGATATGGGTCAGTTCGTGACCTATCACACCAGCCAGTTCCTCGTCGTTGAGTACCTTCAGCAGTCCGGTGGTGACGGTGACCGTATAGCTTTTGCGGTCGATACCGCTGGCAAAGGCATTGAGCTGCGGATCGTCAACCACACACACTTTTGGCATGTCCATACCTCCTGCAATACAGAGGTTTTCCACAATATTATATACCCGCGGATTCTCCCTGCGCTCTAAAGGGCGTGCGCCTGTGGCTTGTCTGACCATAGACGAATTGAAGCAATAGGCAATGAGAAACCATACGGCCACACCGCCAATGACCCAAGGAATGGTTCGTAGGAAATAGTCGTTGACTACTGCTGCATCGAAGACATTGACCATATTGCCATATTCGTCATAATAATATGTGCCGAAATAGCTGATCAATGCCAGAAAGATCCATACCATCCCTAAAAGAATGGCGGGAAACAGCAAGAGCAACAAGAGGGTATAGAAATTGTTGCGCTGGATTTGTGTCTGAATACCAACGTATCTCATCGTTCTCACTTAGAATTTGATTTCGGGAGCTTTCTCAAACTGCGCACGCTGTTCCTGGGGTACTTCAAACATGGGTTCAGCATGGAAGCCAAACATGCCGGCGATGATATTGCCTGGGAATGTCTGTACGGCATTGTTGAGTTCACGAGTGGCTGAGTTGAAATAACGGCGTGATGCTGCAAGTTTGTTCTCGATATCCGAAATCTCACCTTGCAGTTGCAGGAAGTTCTGATTGGCCTTAAGGTCAGGATAAGCCTCAAGGGAAACTTTCAAACCTGACAAAGCGGCAGAGAGCTGGTTGTCTGCCTGCACCTTGTCGTTGATGGTCTGTGCGCCCATGGCAGCAGAACGGGCTTCGGTTACACGCTGCAGGAGTTCCTTCTCGTGGGTTGCATATCCCTTAACCGTTGCCACGAGTTGCGGTATGAGGTCAAATCGTTGTTTGAGTTGTACATCGATATTGGCAAAGGCGTTGATACGGTTGTTACGCAGTTTCACGAGATTGTTGTAGAAGAAGATAAGAATCAATGCAATTCCTACCACTGCCAAGATAATAACAAGTGTTGTACTCATAGTTTTTTCTATTAATCTATTAAATGAATATAATTCTTTTCTATTATAGACATCAAAGATACTGCCAAAGTTGCAGATTGACAAAAAAATTAAGCTTTGTTTACATCTTTACTGATAATTTATAGGAGATACAGCAAATTTATATAGGAGAAAGATGGGAGGTACATGGGACCTTCGTATTCCAAAGAGAGAAAACGGAAAAATCCGACTGGCAGTTTCCTTTACGAGGAGAAATCTGTCAATCGGATTCTGTAGAGTGACTTTAAATAATAGTCTAATTCATCTGGCGCAACACTTTCTCATAATAGTTTTGAGTGGCTCGCTTCGAGTAGTTGTGACCTCCATTCCATGCACGAATGGCATACTCCACGTTGTTTGCCTTGTTGTAGAACGACTGTATGAGAAGAAACATCTCTTTCGATTTCTTTGCATTGAATCGGTCGTTCATTGTGTAGCGCTTTTTGCTCTGCCTCATCTGCAGGATGCGATTGCATTCCTTAACGCAGATAGGTGTAATCTGCATGATGCCGCACGACTTACCACTTACGGCTTTAGGATTACCTTGACTTTCTACCTGAATAATCGCGCTGATAACAGGAGTCCAGTCAAACGAGCGTTCATTGTTCTTCGTTCCTGCCGAAGCATTGATGGAACAGGCCATCATGATGGCCAATGTAATCAATACATTTCTAGCAATCTTTGTCATAAATAATCCTGTTAAGCATGACCGTCTCACCACGAGACATTCAACCGTCACACTATTGTTAACGGGCACAAAGGTACGACTATTTTTTGGAACTACCAAACTTTACTCCGAAATGAGACGTTGATTATCAATTAATTAACATAAATCAACTGCTATTCACAGACGAAAAGGCAAAAAAAAAGGGGGCTTTCGCCCCCAATTATGCATGTTAACAAATCATCAATTATCTTGCTGAAAGAGTGGATCTTCTGGCATCACCATGATGGGTTTCTGATTATAGTCTTTCAGGAGTTTCTCGCTCACATATTTCTTATTGACTACGAGTCGGAACATGTATTCGCGGAACCATCTGTCGGTCATAATGAGGCATCCTTTCTGTCCCCAATCACCTCCCCAGGAGTTTTCAACTTTCCACTTTGTGGCCTTTCCGTTGGCATCAAGATCCACGGCAGTAAGTGTCATGGCATGGGTAGAGCCACTGTCGAATGTAGAAATGCGCTGGGCTTTGTCCATGGTGAATGAAGTACCGAAGAGAGAGGCATAGTCGAAATTCTCTGTATCGGCATAGCCACGTTTGCGGTCAAGTTGCTTGCCTACATCATAGCTGGAATAGAGCTTACGACCGTCTTTGAGCGATGCTACAGCGAGCTGTTCTATCTCATCCATAGGCAAGTTGAGGTACTTCCAGTTGTGTCCGTCATAGGTATGGCGGTCGTATTCCACCTCATAGGTCTTATAATAAGGACGACGCGGATCGTTCATCACCATGATAAAAATGCCGTTGATAGGTCCACCAACCACTTCCTCTGCAAATGTCTTTGGAGTATAGTGTTTAACTGGAGTCTTTGCTCGTCCGTCCTTGCCTTTGAAAGCATAGTCAAACTCCTTGACGGGTTCACCAAGTGTAAGGGCAAGGATATTGTAGATTTCAGAAAGGGCGGTTGCCTTAGCTTTCTGCACATCGGCTGTTTTCTTGCCATCTGCTACCATCTGGCGCAGTTTCAAACCATGTTCACGCAGTTTGGACTTGACGATAGAGGCCATCTTTGCCGTATTTTCTGCCGAGAAGCTTTCGGGTTGAACACTACTGGGCACAAGGCCGTACTTTTCTACCAAGTCTGCCACACCACAGAATGTTCCTCCGTCGTTGATAGGACTTTGGAAGAAGAACTGCACGCGCTGGTCTTCAAATGTCTTCTTCGCATGATCTATCACCCCTTGAAGCATCAAGTTTGCCTTTTCAAGCTGGTCGTAGAAGAACAGATAGTTTTGCGAGAGCGAAACGGTCAACGAGTCTGTGCGTTTGGCAAAATTGCCACGCAGCACATTGAATCCGCTAAACATCCAACATCTTCCACTTGACTTTTGATTGGTGATAGACTGACTGGGTGTCTCCACACTAAAATAGGTATCGAAGGCTCCTGCATTGGCTTTGTTGACAGCCAAGCCGTCGATAGAATTGGCAGCTACTGCATTTTGCAGCGCACGACTGGCAGGATTTGCCTGATGTTGCTTTTCAAATTGCTGCATCATCTGCGGAGAGATACCACCGGCATTTTGCGCCTCGGCATTGATGACGAGTAACATGGCTGCGGTTGTTGCCATTGCTGATTTGACGAAGTGTCGAGTAGTCATTTTCATTTGCGTCTTGCTTTTTTGGTTATTGATTTCTTTTTTTGCGTAGTAGTATTCTTCTTTTGGGTTTGCACAGTATTTTTCTTGTTTGTGGAAACAACAGTTTGGGGCTTATAATACTTCATAGCCTCAGGCATCCAGGCCTGTATCTGTGCTATACGTGTGGCATCGGTAGGGTGAGTGCTGAGCCATGATTTCGAGCCTCCACCAGTAGCTTGCGACATGCGTTTCCAGAAATCCACAGCTTTCTGTGGATCATAGCCTGCCATGGCTGCAAAGATAATACCAAGATGGTCGGCCTCACTCTCGTGGTTGCGCGAATATTTCGCACTTGCTCCCTTGGCTCCAAGTCCGAAAACCGTTCCGGCTATATTCTGCAGTCCGCTACTGGCACCTGCACCTTGCATCAAAACGCTGAGGGCTTGTGCGCCATATTGTTGTCTGATGAGCGTACTCATCTGCTCGGCAGAGTGCTTTGCCACCGCATGGGCTATTTCATGTCCGAGAACTATCGCAAGCGAAGTCTCGTCTTGAGTGACAGGCAACAGTCCTTCATAGACCACAATCTTACCACCAGGCATACAGAAAGCATTAACCTGCTTGTCTTGTACGAGATTGAACTCCCACTTGTAGTTGGCAACCTCACTGGAAAGGCCGTTGGCGTTGAGATAAGCCACAACGGCATTTGCAAGGTTCTGCCCCACTCGCTTCACCATGTTGGTATTTGCCACATTCGTGGAAGGTTTGGCGGTTTTCATGTATTCCGCATACTGTTGATTACTGAGGCTGAGCACTTTTTCGTCGCTCACCATCATGTGTTGTTTTCGTCCTGTGATAGGTACCGTCGTGGTGGTTCCACAACTGGCCAGTACGGCTACGGCAACTATCAAAACAATCAATTTAGCTTTATTCATTTTTTGTATCCTTAGTATCTTCTTTCTTATAAACATCAAATAGATATCAAATGCAAAGATACTACTTTTTTTGTACTTTAGCTATTTACAAAGGAAAAACATCATAATATTTACATAAAAAGCACTTCAAAAACCATTATTATACTACCCCAGTTCGGGATAAGAATAGTTCATAAAAAAGTTGGTAGTCTCACAAATAT
>SAMEA104315432__coassemble_169_pt1 | contig 38979 bp, 35 predicted proteins | sample SAMEA104315432__metabat2_low_PE_029 | metagenome-assembled genome bin SAMEA104315432 (sample SAMEA104315432) | gut metagenome | biome: Monkey gut; feature: monkey-associated habitat; material: faeces | place: China | collected 2013 | reverse complement strand
ACTATGCTGAGTCACGACAAAACAAACCATAGGTAAATCTTTGGGGGAAATCTTTTTTAAGATATTGCTTCGCAAGAAATATTTTAGGGTTGTCGGATTAAAACTAAATATAGATTTCTGGACCGTTTAGGTCCTTAGATTTTACATGAAGATTTCCTCTAAGATTTCTTGCGAAGCAACACAAAACATAATCTTTAGATATAATCACTAAACACTAACCACTAATCACTAACCACTAACCACTAACCACTAATCACTAATCACTAACCACTAACCACTGACCACTAACCTAAACGCTCCGTGTGCAAAATAAAAGAATTTAAAAGAAAATGTCCTCGAATCGCAGGAAACGTATGGAAACGTATGATTGATTTTTGGGGATGTTGTATCTTTGCAACAGAAACAAAAAAGGCTGGCAGAAGCCGAACGCATCTCGGAGGCGCCCCGAGTGTAGCAGGTGACAACAGCCAAGTAAGTAACTTTAATGATCTAATACCATGAGTAACACAAAAAACAAAGAAACGCTCAAGACTGTACTCCAGTTTATCGTAAGCGTAATCACAGCACTCCTCGCCACACTCGGCGTTCAGAGTTGCGTCGGCATCTGACAAATTAGTTATTAACCTTAAAAAACACACAATTATTATGGCTACAATTCAAACAATCGACATCATCAAGGGTATCAGTGGTAAGTATGGTAACAAGTCTAACGACTACTTCGCCACTAACAAGTCTAGTAACAAAATCCATCTCGCCAAACTCGCCAACCCATACAAGGGTCCTGCTACCGAGAAGCAGAAGGTGCAGCGCGAGAAGTTTGCCAAACAGCAGGCTGCCAGCAGCGCATGGCTGAAGGCTAACCGCCCGAACGAGAAGAACGGCATCAAGGGTACTCCTATCTACCAGTATGCCCTGAAGCTGAAGCGTACCTTCGCCTTCTCCAACGTCAACCAGGTGTTGTTTAAGTACATGGACAAGGAGTTCAACATCAAGTTGCCTGACTCCATCGATGCACCTAAGACGGACGGCGAGGATACCGGTTCTACTACCAATCCTGGCAGCGGTGACCAGGGTACTGAGCAGAAGCCCGGTGGAAGCGACCAGGGTACTGAACAGCCTGGTGGCGGAGGTCTGGAGGGTTAGTCTTCCGTTTTCTTCTTAACCATAATTCCCTTAATCGCACAGCGCTCCTTGTTGTCAAGGGGCGCTGTATTCTTTATCCACGGAGCACACTCTGGTTTTATTTGTGTTCCGTGGATTTTTAGTTGCCTACGGCAAGGATTCATTTTACCACTCCAGTTTCCATCTCATTCTCCAAATAAGAGAAGACATACACTGCTCCTTCGTAATACAAGCCACAGGCAGGATTACACAGGCGCTTATAGGTTTCTGAAGAATACAGCTCATCCAGAGCTTTCTTCATATCCCATCCATACTTCTGCATCAGCATCTCAACCAATTCTGTAGAGAGACATTCTATCTGAAACTGTATATCTTCATTCATAATCAAATCTTCTTTAAGTAACTAACCGCTTTTTCTGTTCCAAAGAAATACTGAACAGCAGGCTTTTTAAATCGCAGTTCTTCAATCATTCTGTCAATACTGATATAGCCCTGGATAAAACGACGCATTTGAAGACCTACCGTATCGTCTGCAATCGGACCAATAACTATATCATAAGGATGAGCAGGCGTAGAAGACATATTCCTTCTATTCATCAAAATGAATTCTGCCCATTCTTCAGAATAATTTTCAAAGACTTTAACGGATAAAACCGTTGAATCTTCCATAAGCAAGCTGTCATCAAACAAGTAAGCATTAACTACAGGTGTTCCCTCCTGTAGTCTTTGGGCAGTACGAACTGCCATTTCCCTTGCTTGCGATTCATTTGGATTCAGATAAAAGCCACATCCAAAATCCTTGCCTTTTCGTGAAAGACATAAATCTATTTTATCTATCACGACATTGCTACCATGATATAATTTTAGCATCCTAATCGTCCTCCATTCTTTTGACATAATATGGTAATATCCTCCACCGCATCCTCTATTGAAAGAGTATGCTCAGCCACATAGCAATCAACAAGGAAGTCTATTCCTTTAAATCTACGCAGATAGGCGTACGAATCTGCCAATGAAAGCTTAAAACGATTCGCAAAAGCACCCACGCAGCAGTTCACGTATTCAATTATATTATGAGTCAAATCCATATTTCCCGCTTTTAAAAATTTTTAATGCAAATATAACGAAATATTTAGAAATCACCAACTTTTCCCAGTATTTTCTTTTATAAAGAGAAAAAAATAAGGGGGTTGCGCGAGTGCAAGATGTTTTGGATCATCGGATCTTAGACGGATGTTTTGGGGGTTGCCTATGGCAAGAAATCAATCATCATCGGAATTTAAACGGATATTAGACGGAAATAAAATCTTTAATAAAAATCTCGACTGAAAATGCGCTCGAATACCTCGCTTTTGGGGATGGTTTTGTTATGGATCGCATCGGAGATGCTCGAAATCTAAACGAAAATCTTTAGAATAATCTTCAACTAAGATGAAGTCTGAAGTCTGAGGTCTGAAGTCTGAGGGAGTGGTCTTTATCATCCTACGAAAATCTTTAAGAGAATCTCTAACCTTTAACCTTTAACCTTTAACCACTAACCACTAACCACTAACCCCTAATCACTAACCACTAACCCATAACCACTAACCTAAACGCTCCTTGTGCGACAAAATAGGGTAGGGAATAAAATTATGTGAGAAATAATGAAAAAATAATGCGAAAAGTTTTGTTAGTCCGAATAAAAACAGTAACTTTGCAGCCAATTTGAGTAATTACACCGAAAATATAGTCGATGAAGAATGACAACATGAAGAATCAGTACCGCGTCAACGAACAGATTCGTGTGCGTGAGGTACGTATTGTGGGAGACGACGGATCAACAGTAGTTCCCACTCGTCAAGCATTGGATATGGCTCGTGCAGAGGGCGTTGACCTCGTTGAGATATCCCCAAATGCCAACCCTCCCGTTTGTCGCATTATCGACTATTCGAAGTTCCTCTATCAGCAGAAGAAGCGTCAGAAGGAAATGAAAGCCAAGCAGGTGAAGGTGGAAGTGAAGGAGATTCGCTTCGGACCTCAGACCGATGAGCACGACTACCAGTTTAAGCTGAAGCACGCCAAGGAATTCCTGGAAGATGGTAATAAGGTACGCGCATACGTATTCTTCCGTGGACGTTCTATCCTGTTTAAGGAACAAGGAGAAGTTCTTCTGTTGCGTTTCGCAAATGATCTGGAGGAATACGGTAAGGTAGAGCACATGCCCTCACTCGAAGGTAAGAAGATGTTTATCTATCTCGCTCCTAAGAAAGCAGGTGTGGCCAAGAAGAGTCAACAGGCTCGCGACAGAGAGGCTTCTGCAGCCGAGAGCAAAGAGGCTGAGCAGCAGCAGGCCAAAGAGCGCGTTGAAACGAAAAGCGGTATGCTGGCAAACGCCAAGATTAGCGCAGACGCTCTCGAAAAGTTGAAAAACAATATCTGAACGAAAACAGGTGCGTAACGCCCGGTATATGCGTTGCCACCATATTATTAAATAACAATTAAATAACAAAACAATGCCAAAAGTAAAGACAAATTCCGGCGCAAAGAAGAGATTTCGTTTCACCGGTACAGGTAAGATCAAGAGACACCATGCTTACCACAGTCACATTCTGACTAAGAAAACTAAGAAGCAGAAGCGTAACCTGGTTCACCAGGCTATCGTGGACAACAGCAACATGAAGCAGGTTCGTGACCTGTTGTGTCTCCGTTAATTCACCTATTGTCAAACATTAAAGTAAGAAGAAAACTATGCCAAGATCAGTAAATCACGTTGCTTCAAGAGCAAAACGTAAAAGAATTCTGAAACTCACTCGCGGTTACTTTGGTGCCCGCAAGAATGTTTGGACAGTAGCGAAGAACACATGGGAAAAGGGTCTTACCTACGCTTACCGCGACCGTAAGAACAAGAAACGCAATTTCCGCGCTCTGTGGATTCAGCGTATCAACGCTGCTGCCCGTATCGAAGGTTTGAGCTACTCTGCTCTGATGGGCAAGCTCGCTCATGCTGGTATTGAAATCAACCGTAAGGTGCTTGCTGACCTCGCTGTCAACAACCCTGAGGCTTTCAAGGCTATCGTCGAGAAGGTTAAGTAAAGTCTTATTCTCGTAAGAGAACGAAAAAATGCAGGAATACTCGCAAGGTGTTCCTGCTTTTTTTATCTCACACGGATTCCGCGGATTTTATTTGTGTTCCGTGGATTTTTTTTAGTTGCCTACGGCAAGAAATCTATCATCGGAATTTAGACGGATATTAGACGGATGTTTTTGGGGTTGCCTACGGCAAGAAATCTTTGGGGAAAATCTTGTTTAAGATGTTGCCTACGGCAAGAAATATTTTAGGAAGATAACAATATTATTAAATAGATTTCTGGACCGTTTAGGTCCTTAGATTTTACATGAAGATTTCCTCCAAGATTTCTTGCGTAAGCAACACAAAATAAAATCTTAAATGAAAATCGACTGAAAATGCGCTCGAATACCTCGCTTTTGGGAAGGGTTTTATTATGGATCGCATCGGAGATGCTCGAAATCTTAACGAAAATCTTAAAAATAATCTTTAACGAAAATCACTAACCACTAATCACTAACCTTTAACCTATAACCCATAACCCATAACCTAAACAAACGTTTCTGTGATTTCAGGACCGTTATTAAGAAAAAAATGCACTATGCATGGTGCAAATTATGTTAAAAAGTGCACTGTGTGTAGTGCATTTTTCGTATTTATTCGTATATTTGCAGTCGAAGAACAATAAAATCAGGCTTAAAATGGAACAATTACAAGCTACATTCGACAAATTGCTGAGAGGAACGAGTACTACGTTTCATCGCTATATGCATGATTGCATCAATTGGGATGCCCGTATGATAGGACTTATGGGACCAAGGGGTGTTGGTAAAACGACTTTGGTGCTTCAACACATCAAAGAACAATTATCAAGAAAAGATGCGCTCTATGTGCAAGCAGAAGATTTCTATTTTGCCAGTCATAGACTCACAGAACTGGCAGATTCATTTGCAAAGATGGGAGGAAAATATCTTTTCATCGATGAAATACATAAATACCAGGATTGGGCAAGGGAGTTGAAACTGATATACGACTACCATCCCGAACTCCATGTAATGTTTACAGGGTCGTCTGTTCTCGACATAGCAAAGGGTGCTTCTGACCTGAGCCGTCGTGCACTCATGTACGAGATGCAAGGACTCTCATATCGTGAATATCTGGAACTCTTTCATGGCATTCACTTTCCTGTATGTACTTTAGAACAAATCATGCAACAGGAGGTCGATATACAGGATGACTTCTTGCCATTAGAATATTTTGCAGACTATCTGCAACGAGGATATTATCCTTTCTCTGATGGCAACATCGGAATGTATATTCAGCAAGTCGTCAATGCCACGATAGAAACGGATATTCCGCAATATGCTGACCTTACTGTTTCAACGGCAAGAAAACTCAAAAGACTGCTTGCCATCATCGCTCAAAGTGCACCCTTTAAGCCTAATATGAGTCAGATAGGAGGGCAGCTTGAAGTGTCTAGAAACAAAATTGCAGACCTTTGCGCGTACTTGGAGAAAGCCGGACTTATTGGGCAGCTCCGCACTTCTACGGGCGGTATTCAAGGACTTGGTAAGGTGGACAAGATCTATCTGGATAACCCAACACTTATTTACACCCTTGCCGGAAGGAGTGTTGAGATAGGAACGGTTAGAGAAACTTTCTTTTTCAATCAGACGCGCTCTCTCATGTCTGTAACAGTATCGCCTATCTCTGATTTTCTGATTGACGGGAAATATACTTTTGAGGTTGGAGGAAAGAAGAAAAGGCAAAAGCAGTTGCAAAACATAGAGCATGGTTATGTGGTCAAGGACGATATAGAGACTGGCTATGGTAACATCATTCCGTTATGGATGTTTGGTATGCTCTATTAATCATCGGAATTTGAACGGGTATTAGACGGAAATAAAATCTTAAACGAAAATCTCGACTGAAAATGCGCTCGAATACCTCGCTTTTGGGAAGGGTTTTGTTATGGATCGCATCGGAGATGCTCGAAATCTTAACGAAAATCTTTAAGAGAATCTTTTACTATGATCTCTAACCTCTAACCTTTAACCTTTAACCTTTAACCACTAACCACTAATCACTAATCACTAACCTCTAACCTCTAACCAATAAACCAATAAACTAAACAGTGTAATCCGTGGATAAAAAATTTCCGTGTAATCCTTGTAATCCGTGCGACCTTTTCGGTGGGAATACGGGAATAATTTTGTAACTTTGCATGGTAAATATAAATAGAATGATATCAGTAGAAGGATTACAGGTGGAGTTTGGGGTCAAACCCCTCTTCCAGAATACCAGTTTTGTGGTCAACGACCGCGACCGTATTGCCCTTGTGGGTAAGAACGGAGCTGGTAAATCAACGCTCTTGAAAATACTGTGTGGCTTGCAGCATCCTACGGCAGGAACTGTCAACGTGCCCTCCGACACCACTATCGGCTATCTGCCACAGGTGATGGTGTTGCAGGATGACACGACTGTGAAAGAAGAGGCGATGAAAGCCTTCGCCAATGTCACACGACAGCAACAGTTGATAGACAAACTCAATCGCGAACTCGCAGAACGTACGGACTACGAGAGCGAAAGTTATTTGGCGCTGGTGGAACGCTTCACGCAGGAGCACGACCGCTACATGATGATGGGAGCGGACAGTAATGATGCCGAAGTGGAACGCACCCTGACAGGTCTCGGTTTTGTAAGAACAGACTTCGACCGTCCCACACGCGAGTTCTCAGGAGGTTGGCGCATGCGTATCGAACTGGCAAAGATTCTGTTGCAGAAGCCCGACGTGCTGTTGCTCGACGAGCCTACCAACCACCTCGACATCGAGTCGATACAATGGTTGGAGCAGTTTCTTGCACAAAGTGCGAAAGCCGTAGTATTGGTCAGTCACGACCGCGCCTTTATCAACCATGTGTCTAATCGCACCCTGGAGATATCGTGTGGACACATCATAGACTATAAGGTGCGCTATGATGAATATATGGTGCTTAGAAAGGAACGCCGCGAACAACAGCAGCGTGCCTACGAGAACCAGCAGAAGGAGATAGCCGAGATGCGCGCCTTTATCGAGCGCTTCCGCTATCAGGCCACCAAAGCCGTACAGGTGCAGCAGAAGGTGAAACAACTGGAGAAGATAGTACCTATCGAGGTGGATGAGGTGGATAACTCCGCCATGCACCTGAAATTCCCACCCTGTCTGCGAAGCGGCGACTATCCCGTCATCTGTGAGGACGTCAGGAAAGACTATGGCGCCCATACCGTATTCTCGCATGTCAACCTGACCATCAAAAGAGGGGAGAAGGTGGCTTTTGTGGGAAAGAACGGCGAAGGAAAGTCAACCCTCGTGAAATGTATCATGGGCGAGATACCCTACGACGGTATGTTGAAGATAGGCCATAACGTACAGATCGGCTATTTCGCACAGAACCAAGCCCAGCTCCTCGACGAGTCGCTCTCCGTATTTGAAACGATAGACCGTGTGGCAAAAGGAGAGGTCAGACTGAAGATCAACGACATCCTCGGCGCTTTCATGTTTGGAGGCGAAGCATCTGACAAGAAAGTGAAGGTGTTGAGCGGCGGCGAACGCAGTCGTCTGGCCATGATCCGGCTGTTGCTCGAACCCGTCAACCTGTTGATCCTCGACGAGCCCACCAACCACCTCGACATGCCCTCGAAAGACGTGTTGAAGGAAGCCATCAAGGCCTTCGACGGCACAGCCATCATCGTGAGCCACGACCGTGAATTCCTTGACGGCCTGGTCACCAAGGTCTATGAGTTTGGCGGAGGACGCATCAGAGAACACCTCGGAGGCATCTACGATTTCCTACAGTCGAAGCGTATTGACGAACTGAGCCAGTTGGAAACGAAGCCTGCGGCAGAAAAGACACCCAAGGCAACAGAGAAAAAATCAGACGAAAAATCGCCAGCCCTGTCGTATGCCGAACGCAAAGAACAGCAGAAGAAGATCAGTAAGGCAGAAAAGGCCGTAGCCGCTTCGGAGAAGAAGATCAGCGAGATGGAAGACCGCCTGAAACAGTTGGACCAACTCCTCATGGACCCCGCACAGGCATCCAATATGGAACTGGTGACCGAATATACCAATATCAAGGCAGCCCTCGACGAAGAAGTGGAGCGCTGGGAACAACTCTCAGAAGCGTATGACGCATTAACGAAATGACGAACAAAGATCAATAATATTATGGAAATGAAAAAATTACTTCTAATGATGGCAGTTACAACGATGGCCATTCCTTCGATGGCCCAGCAACAACTGAAATCGGGATTGTCTCTGGCCGACATGGATCAGAGTGCCCGTCCTGGAGACGATTTCTTCACTTATGCCTGTGGCGGATGGATGAAAGCCAACCCTCTGCCGGCAGCCTATTCACGCTATGGAAGTTTTGACCGCCTGGCGGAAAACAATACCAAGCGCATCAACGGCATCCTGAAGGAGCTGCAAGAGAACAGCTATGCCGAAGGAACGGTAGAGCGTAAGTTAAGCGACCTTTACAAAATGGCTGTAGATACAGACCGCAGAGAAAAAGACGGACTCTCGCCCGTACTGCCCATCCTCAAGCGCCTTGAAGCCGCCAAGACCACCAGTCAGCTCTTTGCCATCCAAAAGGAAATGATGCCCGCAGGAGCACCTATGTTCTATGGCGCCGGTATCGGAGCCGACGAGATGAATGCTACGCAAAACATCCTCGGCGTCAACCAAGGCGGACTGACCCTCGGACAGAAAGACTACTATCTGGAGAATGATCCCGCCACGACAAAAATCCGTGAGGCGTACAAGCTCCACATCGTGAAAATGTTCCGACTCTTCGGATTCAAGACGGGGGCGGCACAGAAGAAGATGCAGAACGTCATGAAGATAGAGATGGCTTTGGCGAAAGTATCACGATCAAACACACAGCTGCGTGACCCGAAAGCCAACTACAACAAGATGACGCTCCAGGAGTTTCAGAGCAAATACCCCCATCTGCAACTGGAACAGCTGATGAATGCCAAAGGCATAGACAGCAAATACCTGCAGACACTCGTCGTAGGCCAGCCCGACTTCATGGCAGGTGCCGAGAAAGTGATTGCCGGTCTCTCAGCTCCGGCATACCGCGACTGGATGGAATGGCGCATCATCAACGGCGCCGCCAACCTGCTGAACGACGAAGCCGCACAAGCCAGTTTCGATTTCTACGGCAAGGTGATGGCAGGACGCAAGGAAAACCATCCCCTCTGGCGCAGAGCCACCTCGCAGGTGGAAGGCGTGATGGGTGAGGCCCTTGGAAAAATCTATACAGAGAAGTATTTCCCCGCCTCTTCTAAGAAGCGCATGACCACCTTGGTGGAAAACCTCCGTATCGCCCTGGGCGAGCGTATTGCCGCACAAACCTGGATGGACGACAGTACCAAGGTGAATGCCTTGTTGAAACTCAACACCTTCTATGTCAAGATAGGATATCCCGACAAATGGACCGATATGAGCGAGCTGACTATTGATCCGTCGAAATCGTATTATGACAATATGAAGGAATGTAACCGCTTCTGGAACAAATGGCAGATCAACCATACCGCAGGAAAGCCTGTTGACAAAGACGACTGGTATATGAATCCGCAGACCGTTAACGCCTATTATAATCCAACCACCAACGAAATCTGTTTCCCTGCCGGTATCCTTCAGCCCCCGTTCTTTGACCCAGAGGCAGACGACGCCTTCAACTATGGTGCGATCGGCGTGGTCATCGGTCACGAAATGACCCATGGATTTGACGACCAGGGACGACAATACGACAAAGACGGTAATATGCATGACTGGTGGAAGGCTGAGGATGGGAAGAATTTTACGGAACGTACCGACCGCTATGTGGAATTCTTCAACAATATCAAAGTATTGCCCGACCTGAATGCCAACGGACGTCTGACCCTTGGTGAGAACCTGGCCGACCATGGCGGTCTGCAGGTGGCCTATTACGCGCTGAAGAACGCCACCAAGACCCAGGCCCTCCCCGTGATTGACGGACTGACACCTGAGCAACGCTTCTTCCTCGCCTACGCAGGAGTATGGGCAGGAAATATCAACGAAGCCGAAATCCGCAACCGCACCAAGAGCGACCCACACTCCCTCAGCCGTTGGCGTGTGAATGGTGCGCTTCCCCATATCGACATGTGGTATGAGGCATTCGGCATCAAAGAAGGCGATAAGATGTTTATTCCGAAATCAGAACGGTTGGAACTCTGGTAAACACCCGATTTGAGGCATTTACAAAAAGAAATTATAAGAAAAACCGCTGTAGATGATAATTTACAGCGGTTTTTTTAGTATATTTTCAAAAAAAATAAGTATCTTTGCAACAATATTACAACGTTTGTAGTAATGATAGAAGATAACCAGACAATTAAAAACCAAAACCAGCGCACAGTACGTCCGCAGGAAATGTTGCCAAGCCAAGAACTCCAAGAAGATCAGGTTTTGCAGCAGGCGGAAATGCTAACCTTGCGTGCCAAAGTCAAAGTATGTCCGTATTGCGGCGCAGAAAATGAAGAAGAATCCATCTTTTGTGCACAATGTGGACAACCCATAGGAAAACTTACGTGTCCCTATTGCGGGGCAGAAATGGACCCAGGAGCAGATTTCTGTGAGACCTGCCATCGGTATGTGCGCAAAGACGTTTGTTCGTACTGCGGCTATGCGCTCCACGGCAACGAAGCCTACTGTCCCGAATGTGGAAGTCCGAGAGGAGGACTGGTTTGTCCGACCTGTCATACGATGAACGATTTTGCTTTCTGCAAGAAATGCGGCACTCCGCTGACGGCAGAAGCCAAGGAGATGGTGAAGCGATTGCAGAAAGAGCCCGATTATATCCATCTGCAAGAGATCGTCAAGGAGTACAACCTTCTGGAAAGCATCCTGCCTGCCTGTACGGAGAAAGACCGTCTGCGCGACAAAAAGAACGATGAGTTGAGAAAACGCGTGTTGACGCTTCTCGCGAAAGACTCGGGGATGCCTGAGGAAGACATCGTGATTCCATCGCGCAACCGCATGACCGATAAACAGTTGGAGAAGTTGAAACAGCAAAATATGGAGGCGCTGGCAGAAGCGTTGGAAAAACTTGCAACCAGACCTACCGAGTCGCCTATCATGGCCAGAAACTACACTATGGCCTGCAAGCCACAAGGCATACGCCTCGCGTGGGTATGCAACTATAAACACGCCATGCACAGCAGTCCTTGCGGATGTGCCAAGCCACAGCTTGGAGGCAAATGGGTGGTATTGGGAACAAAGAGCAGTTCCGACATAAAAGATGATAAGAAATGACAGACAAGACCATCGTAAATCCGGAACAGACACAACAGGTCCAACAGGCAACGTTTCGTGTACAGGCATCTGCCATGGCGGATGACCAAACCATTCGTTCCAATAGAATTGCCAATGACAATGACGATAAAGAAAAGACAGGAGATTTCATTCTCAAAGGCAAATGTTATCAGAATATCAAATGTCTGAGCGACCATTCTGGTGAAGCACAGGTGTTTCTGGTGAAAGACGGAGAAGGGGAGAAGGTGCTGAAACTCTATTACCCCAACTTCAGCATCAACAAGACGCTGATGCGCATCATTGAGAACTTTGACATGGAAATGGTTGTCAAAGTGCAGGATTACGGCAAGACATACGTTGACGGCAAAAACCGAGACTACGAACTGATGGAATATCTGCGAGGAGGTAATCTTGGAGAATACGACCTTGACGGCAACTTCAATCAGTTCAGACGTATTGCCCTGCAAGCCGCAGCAGCCTTGGAATATTGCCACAACAACAATATCATCCACAAAGACATCAAACCCAGTAATTTCTTCTTCCGCGATGAGAATCACACGCAATTGGTGCTGGGCGACTTCGGCATCTCAAGTGTGATACGCGACGATGAAGATATGCATAAGACCACCCAAGCGCGTACCCCCGTCTATGCAGCACCTGAGATGTATAACGACGTGATTGACGGCGAGGTGGAGATTACGCCTTCGGTAGATAGCTACTCGCTGGGAATCGCCCTGATGACCCTGTGGCTCGGAGAGAGTCCGTTCAGCCAAAATGAGCGCGTGATGATGCGCAAGAAAAACGAAGGACGTCTGCCAAGAATCAACGAACTGCCAGAACGCGTCAAGATGATCGTACTGGGTCTGACGGCTGTCAACCCAAAGAGCAGATGGGACTACAATCATGTGGAGCGCTGGTTCCTGGGAGAGAATGTCCCCGTGGATGTTTCATCGCCACTTCTGAAATATCGCAGTTTCGTGGTAGATCCAGAGCGCAACCTTGTGGCGGATAATGTGCATGAACTCATCCCCTTGTTGGTAGATAACGAGAAACTTGCCATCAACTATCTCTATAACGGTCACATTACCAGTTGGTTGGAACAATGTGGTAATGTAAAACTTAGCGCTACGTTGAAGGATATCGTCAGCAATCGCTATCCTGTCGATCAGACAGCAGGTCTGATGTCGGCCATCTACGCCATGGAGCCTACCTATCCGTATCGGGACCTCCGAGGCAAGTTATGTGACAACCTTCACAGTGTGGTCATCTCTGTACTTGCAGCCTCCGATGAATATGCGCTGGCCCTGAAGAACGAACATGACAGCCTGTTCCTCTATCTTGAAAGCCATTCAACAGCTAATATTGAACGCCTCAGAAGTTATTTCCGCGAAGACAGCCACTTAGACTCGCGAAAGGCGATACTCCAGTTGGCCTATGAGGTAGATAGCGAAATACCGTTTCTTCCGAAATATCCATCATCCAACATCTCGGAAATCGTCAGAGCCTACGGGTATGAAGACTGTACAGACGACGAATGGATGGCGCTGAGCGACGGACGCCTGCTGTCGTGGATGTATGCACACGAAGATCGCATGGCCTGTGAGTCGTTGCGCATCATGACAGAAGGACAGCAGCCTTCAAAGGCGCTGGGGTATAAGGTGTTGTATAATATCGACCGCAACGCGGCATTCGATCTGCGCGAAGCACAAACTCCAGGTGCCGTTGGCGCCTGTCTTCTCGCTTTGCTTCACGATACCCAGCATAGTAATGATGAGGATTTTGCGGCAGCCATAGCCGATTACTCAGACCCCGACGGCCGATTCCATTATTTCGCACAGTTGCACGGATGGATGGAACAAATCAATATGGCACGTTCATGTTTCGACATGTCGAGCGATGAGAATACCGAACGCCTGGGAGTTTACGACCTCCGTACGGCAGCCTATCGCTTCTGCATGATGCTCGGCGTCTGTCCAACCTATATGTTGGAGGACGGTATCGAACTGCATGATGTCAAGGCGATGCAGCAGTATGGGAAACGTACAGTACTCATTGGCGAACTCCAACGGGGTGCGTTGAAACAATGGATGTCGATCTTCTACCACGAGAATCCGAAAGAAGACTTCCGCGAGTCATACAGTTACGAACGGAGTCTGGAACAATGGATACTGGCGTTAGGAGAGATAGACCAGACGCAGACCTATTATAAAAGGTATTGTGAGGCGAAAACACAAACCGCGCAGAAATTTGAACGCGTGCATGGCGATTATATCCGCGCCAATATGAAGGAACGCATGTTGCGCATGGTCTTTTATGCGCTATGCGTACTGTGGATTCTGATGCTGGCGGTCTGCGGCATCAGCGGACGCGAGTATTTGCTGGAACATGCCGGACTCACCATCGTACTGCCTGTGGGAGGAATCATGGCACTTATCATAGCCATGAGAGCCTATTTCCACGGTTTCGGATTCGTGCTCTCGGCATTATGGGGAAGTCTGGGACTCTTCTCTACCTATATTCCTGTGGCCATTCTGCGGCATACGCAGAAAACGGCCCCCGCTATGTTTGTCCCGGTAGTAATCGTCATTACAGCAGTATATATGGCCATCTGCTATTTTACCGACTACCGGAAGGAAAGACGTAATGACGGAAACCTGATAGACGAGGTGATGGACGACGACATCAAGACCTCCCTGCTGGAACCCTTGTACTTCACCTTCAGACAGAAGAGTTATCGGTTTAAGGGTTCTAAGTTCGGACTGTTGGACGATGTCTCCAATCAGATACGTTCCATCAGCGGAGAGTCGGTAGCCCACTACCTGCTGTGGTCTGTCATGGTGCTCATCATGGTCATGGAACTGCTGGTCTATAGTCCGAAGCTATTGAATGTGAAGAATCCTGATTTGGACAACTGGCGGCTCAATCCTACCAAAGTTGTCAATCAGTTGCAAAGAGATGTAGAATAATTATGGTCTGTGAGAAATGTCATAAAGAAAATCGCTCGATAGCGAAATTCTGCAAGTGGTGCGGCCAACCTCTTGCCACAAAACACGTGCTTGACCGCATGGTCGGTCTTGACGAGGTGAAGCGTCAGTTGAAGACCGTAGTAGATACCTATACCTATTTACAATCGCGCAAGGATATTGTCAATATCCGGTTGAGCATCAATACCATTATTATTGGTGAGACAGGTACGGGAAAGACCGCCTTGGCCGAGGTCATTCGCGACTATTTCTTTCAACATAAGATTATCGAGAAACCCAAGTTGACCATGGTTGACGCCGTGGATTACCAGCGTTTTGTGGATAAATGGGACGATAATGTGAAAAAGGCGCGCAACGGTATTCTCTTCTTTGACAACGTACAGAAACTGTTGCCAGACCGTTATTCCAATCAGGTCAACCCGCTCGACAAGTTGTTTGTGGAAATGGACAAATGGAACGAGAATCCTATCGTGATCATTTCGGGACTTCCCAAGGGACTTGACGATTTCCTGAGCAATAATCCTGCGGCGCAGAACCGCTTCAAATATACTTTCCGGTTGCCTGCACCAGGCTATGCAGAACTCTGTGAGATCTGTAAACTGGAGTTACGGAAGAAATACGCCATAACCTCCTTTACCCAGGCTGCAGAACATAAGTTGCAACGGTTCTTCCAGTATCAACTGAAGATCAAGGACGAGACCTTCGGATACGGACATCTTGCCGTGAAGACCGCAGAAGATATCTTCACCTCTTTCATCAGCAGGGGAGCCCAAGCCGATACCGTTGAGGAGTGTGACATCAGAGGATATGTTCCTGCAGAACGTTCTGTGGATGACATTCTCAAAGACCTTGACTGCTTCATCGGAATGGATGAAGTCAAGAAGACCGTGCGCGAGATTGCCTATAGCGTGAAGAATAGTGTGGAACGTGCACAACGGGGACTCGGCGATCAAGAGAAAGCCGGCATACATATCGTGCTGACGGGTAATCCCGGAACCGGTAAGACGACCATCGCCCGGAAACTGGGAGAGATACTGGAGTCGATAGGTTATCTCGACAGCGGTCATGTGGTAGAAGCCGACCGGTCGAAGATGGTGAGTCCATACCAGGGCGAGACTCCGAAGATCGTAGATCGCCTGTGTGATAAGGCCATGGGCGGCATCCTTTTCGTGGACGAAGCCTATACGCTGGCGCCACTCAGTCAGACGGGCGAGCGCGACACGCAAGGAGCGCAGGCCCTTGAACAGCTGATGAAACGAATGGAGGACGACCGCGGCAAATTTGTTGTTATTGCCGCAGGTTATCGGTCGGAGATGGAAAATCTGTTCCGTATCAACGTGGGTTTCAGAAGCCGATTCAGCTATTTCCTGAATATAGAAGACTACTCTCCAGAGCAACTTTTCGACATCATGAACATGTTTGCCAAGGAGAAGAAATACGAATTTAGCGAGGCGGCAGAAGGATTGGCGCGCAAGATGATCAAGGAGATGTATCAGTCGCGCGACAAGGATTTTGCCAACGGCCGCACGATGCGTCAGTTGTTTGACAAAATCTGTACCCGTCAGGCAGAACGTCTGCAACGCCTTGACATCAACAGTCTCGACAATCAGCAGTTGATGACGATAGAGCAGGTGGATATTCCCTATCAGGCTCCCAAGAGTGTCAACTACGACGAGTGTCTCGAGAAGCTCCATGGCATGGTGGGTCTTGCTGCGGTAAAACAGGAGATTTCCAATCTTGTCTCGTTTCTCAATCTGCAGATTCGCCGTGGAGAGACGGATACATTCCAGGGAAAACACTATGTGTTTACAGGAAATCCGGGAACCGGTAAGACTACCGTTGCCCGCATCATGGCAGATGTGTTTCGTACACTCGGAATCCTGCCGAAAGGTCAGCTTGTAGAAGCCGACCGCAGCAAACTCGTAGCGGGCTATTCCGGACAGACAGCTATTAAGACCAACCAGGTGATCGATTCAGCCTTGGGAGGCGTATTGTTTATCGACGAGGCCTATACGCTCAAGACCAGCGATGCCGACACATTCGGTAGTGAAGCCATAGACACCCTGTTGAAGCGTTTGGAGGATGACCGTGGAAAGTTCATCTGTATTGTTGCCGGATATACGGACCAGATGCATGATTTCATCAGTTCTAACCCCGGACTGAAGAGTCGTTTTACCCAGACCATCCATTTCGACGATTATACGCCTGATGAGTTGACGCAGATTTTCATCAATATGGCGACGGCAAAGAAATTCACCATCGATGCATCAACCACCAACGCCATTCACCGGCAGTTTGAGCAGATGTATCTGCGACGGGATAAGAATTTCGGTAATGCGCGAGAGGCACGCCGCCTTTTCGACTCGGCAGTAGAGAAACAAAGCCAGCGCCTGATGAAACAGATGAGCGATCCGAATTTCAATCAGGAAGATATGTTCAAAATCGTGGAAGACGATTTGGCAGACGGACGTAACGAGCAAGCACGCCCATTGGACGAAGTATTGTCAGAACTGGACGAGTTTGTGGGCATGCGTTCGGTCAAGAACATGATCCGTCGTCTGGCAGTACAGAGCATGTTCATGAAGCAACGTGCCGCCATGGGCGCAGGAAAAGTGCAGCAGATGTCTATGAACTTCATCCTGATGGGTAATCCCGGAACGGGAAAGACCACTATCGCCCGTAAGATGGGAGAAGTGTTGCAAAGCATGGAGATTCTCCCGACAAGTCACGTGGTGGAAGTGAGTCGTGCCACGTTGGTAGGAAAATACATGGGCGAAACTCCCAAGATCGTCAATAATATGTGTGACAAAGCCATGGGCGGCATCCTGTTTATCGACGAAGCCTATACGCTATCGGAAGAAAACGACCAGTATGGTAAGGAAGCCATCGATACGTTGATGAAACGGATGGAAGACGACCGTGGCAAGTATGTGGTTATTGCTGCAGGCTATAAGGATCAGATGGAAAATTTCCTGATGACCAATCCAGGTCTTGCCAGCCGTTTCACACATAAGATGCAGATAGACGACTATAATGAAGATGAGTTGCTGGCCATTTTCAAGAAGATGGCACAGAAAGACAATTACACCTTGTCGCCAGCAGCTGAATTTAAGTTGATGGACCTGATCTGCAGAAAAGTGGTATCGAAGGATCAGAATTTCGGTAATGCACGAGAAATGCGCAACCTGCTCGATGCAACCATCCAGCAACTCTCCGTCAGAGTCAGCGGTATGCCGGAGGTGACCAAAGAAACCTATCAGACCATTATGCCAGAAGACATCTGTGACGTGTAGGTCGTGAGGGGGATTGCAAATAAAATAAGAATCTACGTAGAAAAGAAAATATGATAATATGTCCTAATTGTAAAGAAGAGATCGACGACGATTCGCGCTTCTGCGATCAATGTGGTCAGGCATTACTCTATTGCAGCAGTTGTGGTAGGGTAGGACTGGGTCATCGCTGTACCCATTGTGGCGGTCTGATGATCAGTTACGATGAATTACAGAAGAAGCGGGAAGAGCGCAATAATATGACTTCCTTGTCAACGTCGTTTGTCAGCCAGTCGGTAAGCATCGGTCAGGCAACGAAGGGCAATATGGAAACAATTCCCAACGATGTCCCGCAAATCAAGGGAATGCCCATGCTGTTGTTATACAACTCTTCTTTGGCCATCCGTATCGTAGGAGTGAACGGGGCTGTCATAGGACGCCGCCAAGGTCCATACGCAAAATTCTTCAGCAACAACATGTATGTATCGGGTGTTCATGCCCAACTGCTCTTCAAACAAGATTCAGGATGGTGTGTCATAGACAAGCATTCTTCAAACGGAACGAAGCTGAACCAACGGGATCTGTTGCCCGATGTGCCGATGTCTGTTAAGAATGGAGATATTCTGACCATAGCAAATGTCAGTTTACAAGTAAGTATAAAATAATGATAAGAATAAGATATGAGTAAGATAACGATAACTGCATCGAGTCGTGTCGGATGTATTCGAAGCAATAATGAGGATATGATTCTGGTGGAAAACAAGTATGTAAGGAGTGAGGCCTGTGACTTGCAGTTCTTTACAGAAAACAAGGATCGTTTTATTGTGGCTTTGGCAGACGGAATGGGCGGACATAATGCCGGAGAAGTTGCCAGCGAGGAGACGCTGAAAAACCTACATTTCTTCATCCACGACCTACCTGCACATCTGAGCGAAGGTGCCTTGTGTGAAGCTATGGTGGAGTGGCTCGTTTCCATCAATAAGATCATCTCTTCGCGTGGAGTTGAAGACCGCAAGCTTCAGGAAATGGGTACCACACTCGTTGGAATACTATATTATGAAGGAAACTATTTCTGGATGAACTGCGGAGACAGTCGTCTGTATATGCTGTCAGATGGTAAACTGAAGCAAATCACGACAGACCATAGTCTGAACGAAATGACAGGTGTAAAACGCCATTCCAACGTCATCACCAACTGTATCGGAGCAGGATGTACCACCTCGTTTCTCGACTTTACCGAGTTTACCAATGATGTAAAAGCTGGTTGTACCTTCCTGTTGTGTTCTGACGGACTCAGCGATATGGTAGATGATGAAAATATAGAAAAATTACTCAATGAAGGGAAAGATGCCAACGCATTGTGTGAGGCAGCTATCACAGCCGGAGGTTTCGACAACGTGTCGGCTTGTGTTGTTGCTGTTGCTGAGAGCCATTGAGGATATATAAAAAAGATTGTATTGAAAAAGATTGTGTTGAAAAAGTAAACTGAAAGAAACATGCCTTTAAAATTACCAGATCAATTACCGGCAATAGAGTTGCTGAAAAAGGAAAACATTTTTGTGATGGACGATTCACGCGCCCACATGCAGGATATCCGCCCGTTGAAGATTGTGATTCTCAATCTGATGCCATTGAAGATAACTACCGAGACAGACCTGATCCGTCTGCTTTCAAATACACCCTTGCAGTTGGAAGTGAGCTTCATGAAACTCAGAAGCCACACGCCAAAGAACACCCCAATCGAACACATGATGATGTTCTACCGAGATTTCCAGCAGATGCGCAAGGAGCGTTATGATGGCATGATTATTACCGGTGCACCCGTCGAGACTCTTGATTTTGAAGATGTCACATATTGGGATGAAATGACAGAAATATTCTCATGGGCACGTACGCACGTGACTAGTACATTATATATCTGCTGGGCTGCGCAGGCGGGATTGTACTACCATTACGGAGTGCCGAAATACCAGTTGCCCAAGAAAATGTTTGGCGTATTCCCCCAACATACATTACAGCCCAAGCTCCCTATCTTCCGAGGCTTTGACGATGTGTTTCAGATGCCGCATAGCCGACATACCGAGATTCATCGCGAAGACATAGAAAAGCAGCATGAGCTGAGCCTGATTGCCGAATCACCGGAAAGCGGAGTGAGTATTGTGATGGCGCGAGAGGGTAGAGAATTCTTTATTACCGGCCATCTGGAATATGCTCCCAATACTCTTGACAAGGAGTATCGACGAGACTGTGGCATACGTGACGATGTGGATTTGCCCAAGAACTATTATAAAGACAATAATCCATCCAACGAGCCCCTTGTCACATGGAGGGCACACGCCAATCTGTTTTATAACAATTGGATCAACTATTACGTATATCAAGCAACACCATTCGATATCAATACTATACGATGAGAAAACTGGAACTGCTGGCACCTGCCAAGAACCTTGCCTGCGGTATTGCTGCTATTGACCATGGGGCCGATGCCGTATATATCGGAGCATCACGTTTCGGAGCAAGGGCTGCTGTGGGAAATAGTGTGGACGACATCAGACAGTTGTGCGACTATGCCCATCTGTTTGGTGCAAAAGTCTATGTGACGGTCAATACCATTATTTATGATGGTGAACTCGACGACACGCTGTCACTTATCCGCGAACTCCATGGGGTGGGGGTTGATGCCATTCTCGTACAAGATATGGGACTGCTCAAACTCCAGTTACCTCCTATAGCGCTTCATGCCTCAACACAGACCGACAATCGTACGGCAGATAAGGTGAAATGGCTGGCAAAATTGGGATTTCAACGGGTGGTCTTGGCACGCGAACTATCGGTAGAGGAAATCAGAAGCATCCATGAGGCTGTGCCAGATGTCGAACTAGAAGTGTTTGTTCATGGAGCCTTGTGTGTCAGCTATAGCGGTATCTGCTATGCGTCGCAATACTGTTTCGGACGTTCTGCCAACCGTGGAGCGTGTGCGCAGTTCTGTCGTATGAAATTCGACCTTGTCGATGCAGAAGGACGCGAAATCGAACACCAGCGCCACCTCTTGTCGTTGAAAGACCTCAATCAGGCGGATGTGCTCGATCAACTCGTCGAAGCAGGAGCCACCTCATTCAAGATAGAAGGAAGGTTGAAGGATGTCACCTATGTAAAAAATGTCGTGGCTGCCTATAACCTTCGCCTCAATAAGATTGTTGCCAATCAGCCTGACCGCTATTGCCGCGCTTCGAAGGGAACGTGCAGCTATACCTTCACACCCAATCTGAAAAAGACCTTTAACCGTGGCTTTACACATTATTTCCTGAATGGACGCCAACCAGACATCTTCTCTCCCGATACCCCAAAGGCCATGGGCGAGTATGTGGGATATGTGAAAGAGATACGCAACAACTCCTTTAATGTTGCAGGAACTGCTGCATTTGCCAATGGTGACGGATTGTGTTTCATTACGGGAGACCGCGAACTGGAAGGATTCCGTGTCAACCGAGCGGAAGGCAACAGACTCTATCCTCAAAAGATGCCACGGAATCTTCGTCCAGGAATGGCACTCTATCGTAATAACGACCAGGAATTTGAAAAGCTACTCTCTCGTCCGAGTGCAGAACGCAAGATTCCCATCATCATGCGGTTGGCAGCTGACGAACAGGGCTTTAATCTCTCGGTTGGCGAGGTTTCGGTAGGTATTGCCTGTGAGCATCAGGCTTCAGAGAAACCACAACGCGACAATATCGTCAGGCAACTCTCGAAACTCGGAGGAACGCCCTATCTTTGCGAGCAGGTGGAGATGGGCGATGAATTCAATTATTTCATCCCCAGCAGTTTCCTCGCAGATCTGCGCAGGCGTCTTGTCGAAAAACTCATGACGCCCACTCCTCAAGCGGATGGTCAGTCTAAAATTTTATCGGCCCACATTCCCGCGTCCGTGTCGGTCCTTTATCCGTATGACTATCTGTATAATATCTCCAACGCAAAGGCACGCGACTTTTATATCTCACAAGGGCTTCATCCTTCCGAACAAGCATTCGAACTCCAGTCATCACGACAGAAGGCTTCCTTGTTGATGCAATGTCGCCATTGTCTGCGCTATGCGCTTGGCGGTTGTGTGAAACATGGCGGGACAAAGTCCCATTGGAGGGAACCCTTGTTTCTGCGATTGTCTGATGGTCGTAGGTTTCGTTTAGAGTTTGATTGTCGTCATTGTCAGATGAATGTCTATGGAGAAAGTGAGAAATAGCCTGTTGTGTGTGATCGTCCTGTTGTTGTCTGCCTGTTACAACCATGGACCTGTTTCGCCTGACGCATGGGACCTTACCGAGCGTCAGATAGACTCCTTGTCGTTCTTTACTACCCATCATTATTCTCAGAACTATAACTTCGTGGTTAAGGCCAGCCAGATGCCCATTTCCGATGAGGCAGGACCTCAGGCTTTCGATACGCTATATGTGTCGAAAGGCGATCCCCTTGTTGTGGCCGACATCAAGACTATCTCGTCAGATACGATAGATTCCGTTTGGGTGAAGGTGGCGCGCGACCAGATGACACAGGGATGGATTCGTGAGAGCGAGATGTTGCCTTGCGTATCGCCCAACGACCCCATTTCCCAGTTTATAGATTTCTTTTCAGATACCCATCTGTTGCTATTCCTGGCATTATTGGTTGTTGTCGTAGTGGCATACGGTCTTCGTCGTTTGATGCGCCATAATGCGCGTATAGTTCATTTCAACGATATTGATTCGTTCTATCCCACATTGTTGTGCATACTCATCGCCTCTTCTGCTACGCTCTATGCATCCATACAGATGTTCAGTCCCGAATCGTGGCGACATTTCTATTATCACCCTTCGCTCAACCCGTTCTCCCTACCGTGGTTCCTTGCACTCTTTATTGCCTCCGTATGGGCCATCCTTATCGTAGGTGTGGCGACGATAGATGATGTAGTGCATCGTTTGGAGCCTTCTGAAGGGTTGCTTTACTTATGCGGACTTGCTGGAGTATGTGCAGTCGATTATGTTCTTTTCAGCATCACTACCTTATATTATATAGGTTTTCTATTTCTTGTTGCCTATATCATCTTTGCCCTGTGGCGCTATTTCCGGTATTCGCATTATCGGTATGTTTGTGGCAATTGTGGCGCAAGGATGCATCGCAAAGGTATCTGTCCGAAGTGTGGAGCGGAGAATGTCTAAGGGATGTGCGGAAAACTCAAGAATCGTCAATATATAGGCTCAAGAGGGTAGGGTTTGCGGTGGAAAAGCAGAAAAAATGGGCATAATGCAGAAAAAATAAGAAAAACTTTTCAAAATGTTTGGTGCTTTCAAAAATATGTAGTACCTTTGCACCGCGTTTGAGAGAAAACGCCTAAGGTTAAGTAAGAACAACCGGTTAGGAAGTTTGGGTGAGTGGCTGAAACCAGCAGTTTGCTAAACTGCCGTGCGGGTTACCGTACCGGGGGTTCGAATCCCCCAGCTTCCGCTGGGCTTTCCTAAAAAGACAAAAGAATGATGGTCGATTCATCTAATGGTTAGGATACAAGATTCTCAATCTTGGCATAGGGGTTCGATTCCCCTATCGACTACCAACAAGCAGCGTAAATTATTTATTTACGCTGTTTTTTTTCCAAAAGTAGTATGTGTGACACCTTTTGCAGATTAGTCTCTTATGGTGATGCCGTGTAAAAAAGTAAATCTAAAACTCGCAAATTTTTCGGAAAGTTCCCTAACAGATTATTTCTTATCGAATATGGTCTCTCTTTTCTACATTCTATAGCTTTTCAACCTTTCTGTTGATTATGGTTTGAGAAGCGTAAGACTACTACCTCTATCCGTATTATTCCAAGGCTACCTCTATCCGTATTATTCCAAGGTTACCTCTATCCGTATTATTCCTATTAAGGAGAGGATGATGCTTTTGTTTGAATGATTGGAATGATTATTCTTGTGGGTAAAAGTAATTTTCAAGGAAGCCTTGAAACGGTTAGAACTTTGCCGTACAGATGAAAGATTATGGTTGAGTATAGCAACAAAAAGAAGGCTCGCTGATGACAGGAGCCTTCTTGAATATGTTGGTGTGATGGAATTAGTCGGCTGACTCGAATTCGTGGAGGAAACGGACGTCGTTCTCAGAGAACATGCGGAGGTCGCTTACCTGGTATTTTAAGTTGGTAATGCGTTCAACACCCATACCAAAGGCATAGCCGCTATAAACGCTTGAATCAATACCGCATTGTTCGAGAACATTAGGATCGACCATACCACAACCGAGAATCTCTACCCATCCTGTGTGCTTGCAGAATCCGCAGCCTTCGCCGCCACAGATGAAGCAAGAGATGTCCATCTCAGCGCTGGGCTCGGTAAATGGGAAATAGCTTGGACGAAGACGTATCTTGGTATCTGCACCAAACATTTCACGTGCAAAGGACAACAATACCTGCTTGAGGTCGGTAAACGATACATTCTTGTCGATATACAATCCTTCTACCTGATGGAAGAAACAATGAGCACGGGCGGTAATGGCCTCGTTACGATATACGCGTCCGGGGCAGATGATGCGGATAGGAGGCTGGGTAGTCTCCATCACGCGAGCCTGTACACTTGAGGTATGGGAACGGAGCAGGATGTTTTTGGTGACATCGTTAGGATGTTGTGACACAAAGAAAGTATCTTGCATGTCACGTGCAGGATGGTCTGCCGCAAAGTTCATACGGGTGAACACGTGGAGGTCGTCCTCTACTTCAGGTCCATCTGCTAATACAAATCCCATACGCGAGAAGATGTCGATAATCTCGTTGGTAACAATAGTGAGCGGATGACGTGTACCCAATCCGATGGGGTAGGGTGTGCGTGTGAGGTCGATATGTTGCGCATCGCATTCTACTGTTTCGGTATCAGTCTTGAGTTGGTTGATGCGCTCCTGTGCTATTTGCTTGAGTTCGTTGATTTTCATGCCCACAGTCTTTTTCTGGTCGGCTGGAACATTGCGGAAATCGTTCATCAAAGCTGTAATGGCACCTTTCTTGCTGAGGTATTTCAGTCGTAACTGCTCTACCTCTTCTGCGTTGGCGGCCGTCATTTGCCGCACTTCGTCTAAGAGTTGGTTTATCTTGTCGAGTATCATAATCATTGATATAAAACTAAATTTTCTGCAAAGGTATAAAAAAAATAAGAATTATGGATTAGGAGTTGGGAGTTTTTTGTACCTTTGCCGAAAAATTGAGAGAAGTTTTTAAAATAGATGGAGGTCAATAATGAAACGATATTGGATTGCGTTTTATGTTATGGTCTGTTTGCTGGCAGGTTGCCAGGGTAACAAAACGGTAGAATCTACCGAAGAAACGGTTGCTGACACTACTGCGACTGTTGACTCTACGGTTGCTGACAACGAGATGAAGGCAATCGAAGAGGAGCCGATGCCAAAAGCGGCTGATGAGCTGTTTGATGATTTTGTATTCAATTTCGCCGCCAATAGGAAATTACAATACAGCCGTATTAAGTTTCCACTACCTGTCGTACGTGGAGACGATATTGAATTGTTGCCTAAAAGCAAATGGCACATGGAGAATTTCTTCATGCGACAAGATTTCTATACGCTGATTTTCGACAGCGAGAAACAATTGGAAGAAACCAAGCAGATTTCTGTTTCACATGCTGTGGTGGAGAAAATTTATTTTCACTCGAAATCCATCAAACAGTATGTCTTCGACCGTATCAACGGAAGATGGATGATGCAGAAGATCATACACATTCCTTTGCATGAATCACATAATGCATCGTTTCTTGACTTTTACGAGCATTTTGCTTCTAATGCCGACTATCAGATGCACCATCTCCGAGAGACGGTAGATTTTGTGGGACCGGATCCTGACGATGACTTCAATGAGATGGAAGGAGTGATAACACCAGATACGTGGCCAGCTTTTGCACCTGAATTACCTACGGATATGATTTATAACATTATCTATGGTACCAATCATAAAGCAGGAAAATGTAAGGTGTTCGTGCTTAGAGGTATCGCTAATGGTTTGGAGACAGAACTTACCTTCCGACACGAAGGAGGAAAATGGATGCTGTCTAAACTCTCAACATAATATAAATAGGAACAACGCTATGAAAGATATTCATGACTATAGTTTGAAGCAGCACAACACCTTTGGTATTGAAGCCCGTTGTGACCGCTTCTTGGAATATTCGACTGCCGATGAAGCAAAAGCTGTGGCCGACATTCTTCGTCAGTCAGCCCAACCTTTTCTGATTATTGGAGGTGGAAGTAATCTCCTGTTGACACAGGATTTCAAAGGCATTGTCGTGCGCTCAGCCATCAAAGGCATAACACCACAGAAGGACACCCTACGCTGTGGAAGCGGCGAGGTATGGGATGATGTAGTAGATTATAGTGTGAAGCATGGATATTACGGCATGGAGAATCTCTCGTGGATTCCTGGTGATGTAGGTGCCAGCGCGGTACAGAACATCGGTGCCTATGGTGTTGAGGTGAAAGACTTTATAGAGACCATTGAAGCCGTCGAGATTGCTTCGGGAGCGTTACAGGTCATTGATGCTGCTGCTTGTCAGTACGCATATCGTCAGAGTCGGTTTAAAGGAGAATGGAAGAATCAATATCTGATCACCCATGTGACCTATCGTACCCAAAGAGATTTTCAACCTAAACTCGATTATGGTAACATTCGCAGCGAACTTGAAAGGCGAAACATGACTCATCCCACATCAAGTCAATTGAGAGAGGTCATCATCGGCATACGACAAGAGAAACTGCCTGATCCTGCTGTTATGGGAAATGCAGGAAGTTTCTTCATGAATCCCATCGTGGAACGATCACAATATGAGGCTTTGGCATCACAATATGAGAATATGCCACACTATACCATCGATGCAAATCACGAGAAGATTCCTGCAGGATGGATGATAGACCAATGTGGATGGAAGGGACGTACCGTAGGACATGCAGGCGTTCACGACCGTCAGGCCTTGGTGTTGGTGAATCGTGGTAATGCTACCGGTCAGGAGATTGTTGATCTTTGCCGGATGATCCAACGTGATGTGAAAGAAAAATTCGGAATAACCATCAAACCTGAAGTGAATATTATATGAAATTAACCTTCCTCGGTACTGGAACATCGTGTGGCGTTCCTACCATTGGATGTCAATGTTCTACCTGTAGCAGTCAAGATCCACATGATAAAAGGTTGAGATGTTCGGCGCTGTTAGAGGAGGGAGACACACGCTTGCTTATCGACTGTGGGCCAGACTTCCGTCAACAGATTATGCCCTTGCCATTCAGTCGGATAGATGGAATCCTTATCACCCATGCCCACTATGACCATGTGGGAGGACTTGATGATGTCAGGCCTTTCTGTCAGTTTGGAGAGGTGAACGTCTATGCGGACCCTATTGCACGTCAATCGTTATTGAAGATGCTTCCATATTGTTTTGAAGAACATCGCTATCCCAATACTCCTGTCATCAGACTTCATGAGATTCATCCTCATGAGGTGTTTAACATCAACGGTATTGATATCATGCCGATACAGGTGATGCATCACGACTTGCCCATCTTAGGTTATCGGATTGGTGGATTGACATATATTACGGATATGAAAACCATTGCAGATAGCGAATTGGAATATCTGAAAGGAACAGAAGTGCTGGTGGTTAACGCGCTTCGCCGTACTCCGCATCATTCACACCAGACGCTTGATGAAGCGGTGGCATTTGCGAAAAAGATAGGAGCACGTCAAACATGGCTTACTCATGCGGCACATAGCATAGGAAAACATGATGAGGTCAATAACATCTTGCCTCCTCATATTCGCATGGCATACGATGGACTTGTGGTCAACATATAATGAGTCGCAGAAAACTCTCAGCCTTGAGAGTCACATTTTATCTTATACCATAGGCACAATTCCCTTCTTTATATTATTACACGGCATTATAAAATTATAAGGAAAAAATATATTCTTTTGAATGAAAAAAGGAGAGTCACATGACGTGTGGCTCTCCTTTAGGTTATGATGTTTGTTTGAATATTACATGGCAAAAGCATTGAAACCTCCGTCAACAACAGCAACAGTACCGGTGACGAATTTTGCAGCTTCTGACATCAGATAGTGGATCGTGCCACAGAGTTCTTCAGGATCACCCATACGGCCGAATGGAGTCTGACGAATCACATCCTGACCACGCTGTGTGAAGGTACCATCGGGATTGGTCAACAAAGCACGGTTTTGTTCGGTAATGAAGAAACCAGGGGCAATGGCGTTGACGCGAATACCTTCGCCAAACTTCTTGGCACATTCTGTTGCCATATATGCTGTGAAATTGCTGATACCAGCCTTGGCAGCAGCATAACCACATACGCGAGTCATGGGACGGAAAGCAGCCATCGAAGAGAAGTTGATGATGCTACCTTTGCCCTGAGCTACCATGGGACGAAGAAATACTTGGGTGGGGATGACCGTTCCTGTGAGGTTCAGATTGAGAACAGTCTGGAATTGTGAGGCATTGAGGTCGAAGAAGGTTTTGTCGGGAGCGATGGTAGCGCCGGGCATATTACCTCCCGCAGCATTGAGGAGAGTGTCGATACGTCCGTATTTACGCATGATGTCGTCGCAGTTTTGCTGAACGACCTCTTGGTTCATGACGTCAGTTTTCATAAACTCACACACACCACCTGCTTCACAGATGTCTGCTGCAATTTTCTGTCCCACCTCTTCCTTACGGCCGAGGATGATAACTTTGGCTCCTTCAAGGGCCAGATACTTAGCGATGGCACGTCCAAGAACGCCCGTTCCGCCTGTGATGACAACAACGTTGTCTTTGATGTTGAAAAGGTTGTTATTCATAAAATCCGGGTTGTTTGTATTCTATTCCTAATTCACGGTCAACGGTGGCGAGAATGCCTTGTACTTGTCCCATGGCAAACATACGTCCGAGGAACGAGTAGCCTGCATTATAACCTTTAGTCTCGTCGCCCAGCATTGTCATGCCGTGATCCACACGCATGGGCAACGCAGGATTCTCTTGTTCGAAAATACGTGCCAGTTCGATGATATCGGCACGTCCTCCAAGGTGTGAGGCTTCTGTGAAGTCGCCATTGGGGAAGATATGACAAGAACGGAGGTGTACGAAATGGGTGCGTGGTGCAAATTTACGTGCCATCTCCACCACATTGTTATAAGCGCCAGCAGAGAGACTCCCAGCGCAGAAGGTCAGTCCGTTGTGCTTGTTTGGCACAGCATCAAGAAACCATTGGATATCTTCTTGGGTGCGTACGATGCGTGGGAGGCCGAGAATTTCGATGGGGGGATCGTCGGGATGCACACACATGTTCATAGCACACTCTTCGCAGGTAGGCATGATTGCGTTGAGGAAGTATTTCATGTTTTCCCTCAGTTGATTCTTGTCTATACCATCATAGTTTGCGAGCAACTGGTGGAAGAGTTCGAGGGGGTGTTCGTCGCCCTCTTTGAAGTTGCCACTTACAAAACCTTGTGTTTTGATAACGATATTTTCTACCAGTTGATGGTCTTTCTCTGGAGTCATGGTTTTGGCGAGCGCATCAGCCTCTTCCAGTACGTTACGTCCTTCACCTACGCCAGCTGGGAATTGGAAGCGTGCCCATTCTTCGCGTGCGCCTTGTCTTTTGAGTATATAAATATCGAAATAGGCAAATTCTGCATAAGAGAAGAATAGGTTTGACGAACCGTTAGGATTCGCGTGAAGCAAGTCTGTACGAGCCCAGTCGAGTACGGGCATGAAGTTGTAACAGATGGTATGGATGCCTTCAGCCGATAGGTTGCGGAGCGATTCCTTATATATTTCTATCTGTTGGTCACGGTCAGGACCTCCGTATTTGATAGTCTCTACCACGGGTAATGATTCCACGACGCTCCATCGCATGCCGTAGCTTTCGATATATTCGCGGAGATCTTTGATTTTTTCTCTGGTCCAAACTTCACCAAGAGGTACGTCGTGAAGAGCAGTTACGATGCCTTCCACACCGATTTGTTTTAGCATGGCAAGCGTTATCTTATCGTTTTTGCCAAACCATCTCCATGTTCTTTCCATAGTTGTTGATCTGTTTTTCTTATTGTTATTTTTTTGGTAATGTTAGTCTTTCAGTTGTGCTTGTACAGCAGCCAAAGCCCGAGGCCAGTCGGTATCGAGTGAGAATCGTGTGATGCTGCTGGCATTATTTAGATAGCTGTGTGCAGGTTCTTCTTCCTTGTCGTTGAAGAGCGGGTTTGACACGGAGGCATCGATAAAAATCTTGGTGATCTTCACTTGTGCAGCATCGGGCATATTATTCATTTTTACCAGTTGCATGATATATGCGGTAATGAAATTGTTGAGTCCTAATGCCTGTTCGTCAAGATAGAGTACTGGTGCGTCTGGCATCTGTTCCTGCATGCTTATTGCAAGATAATTGAGCGCATCGAGTTTAAACTGATTAATCTGTTTCATGATAGGCAAAGTCTTTTCGTTGCTCACAGCATCGAAGGCTTTGTGTTTAATCTCGTTGAAGATCTCCTGTGCTTGCGCATTAGCACAGAAAGCCATCATTAGTACAATAAATAACTTCTTCATATATAATATGTTATTGTTGTTTGATTAAGTAAATCTTGTTAGTGATATTGTTGGGTAGTTCCTCTTCGTAGTGGGTCACCATGACCATTGTCTTGTGTGGACGTTGGCAGAAGGTTTCTATCACATCTTTCACCAAACGGCGATTGTAGAGGTCAAGCCCGTGGAGTGGTTCATCAAGGATAATGAGTTGTGGGTCTTTAACGAAGGCACGAGCTAAGAGTACGAGTCGTTGTTCACCACTTGACAGTTTGAGAAAGGGTCTGTCGTAGAGTCCTTCGAGTCCGAAGATATCCATCCACCATCTGCATATTTCGTATTCTTCGGGATTGGGCTTGACGTAGAGTCCTACAGAATCTTTCAGTCCGCTTGCTACGATGCGAACGGCAGGAAGGTCTTTTTGATAAGCTCTATGCATTTCAGGAGATACATATCCAATATGTCGTTTGATGTCCCAGATGCTCTCTCCCGATCCGCGTTGTCTGTCGAAAAGTGTTATGTCGCAAGCATAGCTTTGAGGGTTGTCGGCGCATACCAGAGAGAGGAGAGTGGATTTTCCGCTTCCGTTCTGTCCGCTGAGCGCCCAACGCTCTCCATCGCATACCGTCCAATCGAGTTCTTTCAAGATGGTTCGTTTTCCATAGCGTATGCCCACCTGATGCATGGCAATAACCTGATGTGCTGTATAGTCATTGGCTTTGTTGGGCAATTGGATGATAGCTTCGCGTTTCTCTTCGGAGAGGACGTGTGAAGGTATAGTTTGTTGTCTGTTGTTGTATTCTTCTAATGTGCATTTGGGTTGTACCACTCCTTGTTTGACCTCCACGACATGCGTGATGAAGTCTGGAATGTCATCAGTTTTGGAGAGCACAAGGATGATCTGTAGCGCGCGCTCATGAGCCAGGGTGCTCAGCAATACTTTGAGTTGGTCGCGTGTTGTGGCATCGAGTCCAATAAACGGATTATCCATGATTAGTACGCGAGGATCTGCAAGGAGCGTCTTGGTGAGCTGGAATTTGCGCAGTTCACCACTCGACAGACTGATGATATATTTATCAGTTAGCTGTTGGATATGGAAGAGTTCGTATAGATGTTGTTGTAAACCTCGATGTTTTGGTGTATCTTCGCCTGCCATTTGGTATGCCTCTTCCAAGAGGTCACCCACATGTGGAGTCTCAGGGTCTATATCGTGTTGATTCCATCGTTGTTGGAGATAATATGCTCCGTCAGACGTGCCGTATGAATCGCGAAATGTAATGTATCGTATGTTGTCTGAAACCAGCGGTTTTGTACTTGGTGAGAAATCGTATTTAGGAGGCTGCAACCGTAAAGGATGTCTGCCGGTAATGATATCTACGAGCATGGATTTTCCACTGCCGTTGCGTCCTACAATGGCGATATGTTCGCCGTCGAGAGATTGGAAATCGACGGGTTGAGCCATTCGCCATTCTTCCATACGGGTGACACCCTGTTGTATATCAATTATTTTTTGCATATTCTATTCTGATTTTTATTGGCGAAGTCTTTCCAGCTACGATAGTTGGCCTGTGATTCTGGTCTTCCCATTTGCAGGAAATGGCAATAGGCTGCGGCCAGCGCGTCTGTTGCATCTCGGAATTTTGTTAATGCGTCTGCATCAAATTTCAACATTCGTTGTAGCATTCCTGCTACCTGTTCTTTGGATGCCGAACCGATACCTGTTATTGCCATTTTGATTTTCATCGGAGCATATTCATGAATAGGAACTCCATGATGGATGGCTGCAGCGATGGCTGTACCTTGTGCACGTCCGAGCTTCAGCATGGTCTGTGCGTTCTTTCCGAAGAAAGGTGCTTCAATAGCCAATTCGTCGGGCAGATAGGCGTCGATGATTCCCGTGACTCGCTCGAAGATGTGTCCGAGTTTAAGGTAGCCATCTGGAAATTTTCGCATATCGATAACTCCCATCGTCACCATTTCGGCGTGATGGTCCACCACTTTCAGCACACCATATCCCATGATATTCGTGCCAGGGTCAATACCTAATATGATTTTTTCCATTTATTTGTTTTGCAAAGTTAGTCAATTCGTTTGAATTACTTCCCATTTCTGATGACAAAATATCCAATATGTTGTTGGTTGTCGTGTTGTCGTGGCGAAACAACCTCATATACGCCATCTGGCAGAAACCCTACGGGGATTGCTGTGTCAGCGGGATGGGTGGCAAGTGTTTGTCCTTGCATAGAACAAATGGCAATTGTGGTAATCTCCTCAGTCAGCAGTTCGGTAGGAATGTGAAGAGTTGTACCGTCGCAGTCGAGTAGGGAAGTCTTAGCCTCTTGTTGAGCTGTCGTTCGGTTAGGTTGAGCAGGCAGGCTCTCCTGTCCGTAGCGATCTACTGCTGATACTGCGAAGTGAAGTGGTGCTTCTGTTTTCTGTCGTTTGATTTCTATTGTCGTATCTTGCCAACGGATGGCGACGATGTTGTTGGCATCATTTGTGTTGACAGGATAGTGAGTAGAAGCATAGACGGTATAGACGATGTATTCGTTGGGATGCTGTGAGGTAACAGGAGCCCAAGACAACCGGTAGCCCGATGGAGACGGAGTTACCGAGAAGTGCTGTGGAGCCGCAGGCGCAGGTGTTGATGTCTTGAGGGCAGGGGTGAGCGCCAATGTGGCATCGAAACGACAAACGAAGTCGTATATGCCCTTCACATTGTCTGTGAGGAATTTTGTACGGAAGTAAGCATGTCCCAATCCCATTTGTCGTGCCACATTCATTTGTCTTTCAACAGCCGACAGCGACCAGTTGCGCTCTTTGGGTGAGAGCATATAAATGCCCAGTCCTGCTGCTGTTTGTCCATCATAACGGTTGTCGCTCCAATCGCTGGCAAAGGGATAAAAGTGTTTGCCGTCGAAATACATCATCGGATAGAGTTGATCCATTATTCCGTCACGTAACCATTGCTGTGCATCTTGACAAACGCGTGTGTATGCATTCCATCCATAGCTTTCTTGTCGGTCGAGGTCTTTGTATTTTCCGATAGGAGAACAGCTCATTTTTACCCAAGGTTTGATGGATTTCACTTTTTGGCTAATTGCCTGTGCGATGCGAGTAATATACGTACGTCCCGTCTGCCTGTTGATATTGATCTTCCATGTTTCTGGGTAGCGGATGTAGTCGAGATGGATTCCGTCCACATCGTAACGCTTGGTAATGTCGCCACAAAGGTCTGCCAGATAGTCTGCGGTACCAGCCGCTTCAGGATTCATATATGCCTCGTCTCCTATACGTTTGACAAGGCGTGGGTTGCGTCGCATTAGATTGCGAGCTCCAGCTCCATTCCATTTACCTATAGGGATGGTGACCACCCAAGCGTGCAGTTCCATACCTCTGCGATGACATTCATCGATGGCAAACTGCAAGGGATCGTAGCCGGGATTTTGACCGGGATTGCCCGATGTGCATCCGTCCCATGGCTCTTGTGTAGAGGGGTAAATGACAGTACCGCGGATACGCGTCTGAAATAGCACGGTATTGACGTGAGCCTCTTTCAGAAGGTCGAGGGTGCGACATAGTTCTTCTTGTTGCCGACGTATAGATTTAGGAGACTGCGCATAGTTATGCGGCCAGTCTAATCCACCTACTGTGGTGAGCCATGCTGCCCTTAATTCATGCTTCGGCTGTGCTTTACAGGAGAGCGCAAAGAGTGCGATGAGGATATATAAAAAGGTTGTCCGTTTCAATTTATCAGAGTTTTTGTGCACAAAGGTACAAAAAAGTTGGTAGAACGGCGTTCAAACTATAAAGTTTTTATTATCTTTGCACGAAGTTTATAAATAACAATTAAAAAATGGTATCTTTTATATTGAGTCTTGTGGCTCTGATTTTGGGATATCTTCTCTATGGACGCTTTGTGGAGAAGGTATTCTGTCCTGACGACCGTGTGACGCCAGCTGTTGCTAATGCTGATGGTGTTGACTACCTTGTACTTCCTGGATGGAAGATTTTCATGATTCAATTTTTGAACATTGCTGGTACTGGTCCTATTTTCGGTGCTATTTTGGGCGCGAAGTTTGGTCCTGTGGCTTATCTATGGATTGTACTCGGGTGTATTTTTGCCGGAGCTACCCACGATTACCTGAGTGGTATGCTTTCCATGCGTAATGACGGAGCCAGTCTGCCTGAACTTATCGGCAAGTATCTGGGCCGCAATGCCAAGATGGTGATGTTGGCCTTTACCGTACTGCTGCTTATCATGGTCGGTACGGTATTTGTATATTCCCCAGCCGAGATCCTTCATTCGATATGGGGTTCGAGTCTGTTTTGGATTATAGTCATTTTTGCTTATTATGTAATTGCAACCATGTTGCCAATCGATAAGATCATAGGAAAGATCTATCCTCTTTTCGCTTTTTCATTGCTTTTTATGGCAGGCGCTCTTATGGTGATGCTCTTTGTGAAGATGCCTCAGCTTCCAGAGCTATGGACTCATTTTTATAATATGGGTGCAGAAGCCGAACCGGAGAAATGGACAGATCAGATATTTCCTTGTCTCTTTATCACTATTGCCTGTGGTGCCATTAGCGGTTTCCACGCTACTCAAAGTCCATTGATGGCTCGTTGTGTGAAAAGTGAGCATATGGGACGCCCCATCTTCTATGGAGCCATGATTACCGAAGGAGTTGTTGCCTTAATTTGGGCTACCGTATCATCTTGGTTCTTCTATGGCAGTCCGGCTCCTGGATACGAACTGATTGCTGCTGTGAATACAGGATTTTCGACATCAGCCCCTGCGGTTGTAAATATCGTTTGTAACGACTGGTTGGGTGTGGCAGGTGGTATTCTTGCCTTGTTGGGTGTTGTAGCTGCCCCTATTACAAGTGGTGATACTGCATTCCGTTCTGCCCGTCTGATCATTGGTGAATGGCTTCATATCGACCAACGTCCAATCATCAAGCGTCTTGCCATTTGTCTGCCCTTGTTTATATCCTCCATTGCCATGTTGGTTTGGCAGATAGAAAATCCTGATGGCTTCAATATCATTTGGCAGTATTTTGGATGGGCAAACCAGACGCTTAGTGTATTTACCCTTTGGACATTAACGGTGTATCTTGTACGCCAGAAGAAACCCTATATCATCACGCTCATACCTGCGTTGTTGATGACAACGGTATGTACCACATTCCTCTTTGTCTCCAAACAAGCATTCCACCTGCCTGAAAACATCGGATATCTGTTAGGCATCCTCTGTCTGGTTGTAGCTCTTGTGTGGTTTATTGTCTGGTACAGAAAAGAAAAAAGCAAATTAGTATAAACTCTTAAATACAAAAACATTATGTTAAGTGTAGAACAACTCGTGGATCAACTTATTGATCTCTCCTTTGCCGAAGATATTGGCGATGGTGACCACACCACTTTGTGTTGTATTCCTGCTGACGCCATGGGAAAATCGCATCTGCTCATTAAGGAAGATGGTATTCTTGCTGGTGTAGAAGTTGCCAAAGAAGTGTTCCGTCGCTTCGACCCAGAAATGCAGGTAGAAGTACTGATGGGTGACGGATCGAAAGTGAAGAAAGGCGACATTGCCATGGTAGTAACAGGTAAGGTGCGCTCTTTGCTTCAGACAGAGCGCCTGATGCTTAATATCATGCAGCGCATGAGTGGTATTGCCACCATGACCAATCGTTATGTAGAACGGTTGCAAGGTACAGGAACACGCGTGCTCGATACCCGTAAGACCACACCAGGTATGCGCATGTTGGAGAAACAGGCTGTGAAGATTGGCGGTGGTGTGAACCATCGTATTGGCTTGTTTGACATGATTCTGTTGAAAGACAATCATATAGATTTCGCAGGAGGCATTGTTAATGCTATTGACCGCTGCCACAAGTATCTTGAAGAAAAAGGACTCCATCTAAAGATAGAAATTGAGGTACGCTCGTTTGATGAATTGCAGCAGGTTCTCGACCATGGCGGCGTAGATCGCATCATGCTCGATAATTTCTCTGTTGCTGACACCAAGAAGGCGGTTGACATTATCGCACATCGTTATGAAACAGAGTCGAGTGGTGGTATTACCTTTGATACCATTCGCGACTACGCCGAACAAGGTGTTGATTTCATCTCGGTTGGCGCTCTGACCCATTCTGTCAAGGGATTGGATATGAGTTTCAAGGCTTGTTAGATATTGATGTATAACTATGAAATTTCACGATTATGTTACAATGTAAACGAATGATTCTTTCGGTGAGCATGCTGATGGCAACCATGATGGTCACCGAAGTGGAAGCTTGCACCAATTTTATTGTCGGCAAGAAAGCCAGTGTTGACGGATCGGTCATCTGCAGTTATAGTGCAGATTCCTTTGGCTCTTACATGCCACTTTATCATTATGCAGCAGGTAAACATGCTAAGGGTACCAAGCGTAAGGTTTATGAATGGGATACCAATAAATATCTTGGCGAGATTGATGAAGCAGAAGAAACCTATAATGTAGTTGGAAATACCAACGAATGGCAAGTTACTATTGGGGAGACTACGTATGGCGGTCGTGAGGAAATGGTTGATTCTACAGGTATTATCGACTATGGTTCACTCATTTATATCGCCCTGCAACGTTCACGCTCAGCTCGTGAGGCCATCCGCGTAATGACCTCTCTTGTAGAACAATATGGTTATTATTCAGAAGGTGAGACATTCACCATCTGTGATGCTGACGAAGCATGGATTATGGAGATGCAGGGATGCGGTCCTGATCGAAAGGTATCCAAAGAGCGTACTGTATGGGTTGCTTTGCGTATTCCCGATGATGCTATCTGTGCACACGCCAACCAGAGCCGTATCGGACGTTTTAATATGAAGGACAAAAAAAACGTTCTCTATTCAAAGAATGTGGTGAAGTATGCCCGCAAGATGGGATGGTACACTGGTAAGGATGAAGATTTCGCATGGAAATGGACTTATGCAGCTCCCGATTTCTCTGGTCGCCGTATTTGTGATGCTCGTGCATGGAGTTTCTTCAATCACCACAAGAAGGGAATGGAACGCTATCTGCCATGGGTACTCGGTAAGGACAAAAATGCCGAGGATATGCCTTTGTGGTTAGTACCTGACAAGAAACTGAGTGTTGCCGATGTCATCAACGACATGCGTGATCACTATGAAGGCACCCCGTTGGCTATTGATTCTACCGACATCGGAGGAGGAATCTGGCAGATGCCTTATCGCCCGACGCCTCTTTACTATAAGGTTGATGGTAAAACATACTTCAACGAGCGCCCAATCTCAACCCAGCAGGCATCCTTCGTATTTGTTTCGCAGATGCGTTCTTGGTTACCTCGTGAGGTAGGAGGATGTTTCTGGTTTGGTAACGATGATGGCAATATGGTGGCATTCGTGCCTATCTATTGTTCGATGACCCAACGTCCGGAATGCTTCAATGCACCAGGAGCTGATGCCATCACTTTCAGCGACCGTAGTGCTTTCTGGGTGTGCAACTGGGTGAGCAATATGGTTTATCCCCGTTATTCAGCTCTCTTCCCCGACCTGAAACAGGTGAGAGACTCTTTGCAGCAGTCTTATTTCGACCAACAGGCAGAAATAGAGGCGAAGGCACAGACGATGGAACCTGCACAGATGCAGAAGTTCCTCAACGACTATAGTGTCAATAAAGCACAGCAGATGCTTGCTCGTTGGAAGCAGTTGGCTACCTATCTTATCGTTCGCCATAACGACATGGCAGTCAAGCCTGTAGATGCTCAGGGACGATTCTTGCGTAGCAAGTATGGTTTTGGTAAAACTGTTGAACGTCCTGGTTATCCTCAGCCATTTGCTCGTCGCCTTGTCAAAGAAGCTGGCGATCGATATAGTAAACCTGAATAAGAAAGCTACAATAAGCCTAAATCCGGTCATAAGGATTTGGGAGAGATTAAATAATCAGCACACTGGTTTCCCCGACCGGTGTGCTTTTTTTTTATTTGCTTGTCCAAGAATGCGATCATTTTAAGGTTCTGTATAAAGAAAAAAGATAAAAAACTTGGTAGTGAGTCAATTAGTTTGTATATTTGCATAGTGGTTAACCATGACCATATCATATTACTAACACCTAACCAGATAATATATGACTAAAATCGTAACTGTTTCAACCTCTGTGCTTGTCAAGAGTGTTTTGACGATATTTGTGTTGGCAATAGCATTGTCAGCCCAAGCAAAAAGTCAATATGACGGCTTTAAGACCGCCCACCTTCAACAGTTGTATAAGAATGCAGAAGCAGCCATTTATAATGATAATGCCATGCAACTTTCACAAATGCTGATGAGAGAAGGAAAAAAGCAGAACGATACGCTTGCCATTACTGAAGCCTATACGCAGCAAGTGTATATTTATGCGCTGAAAGATAAAAATCCTAATAAGGCGCGTGAAATCCTTTACGAACTGAAACAGCACTATCCTAAGCGTATGAATGCCATTTTCAACTGCTTTCGCTTTGTGATGTATGGTTATCAGAACAACGGACTATTCCATACTGCAATGGTCATAGCACGCGAAATGACAAATATTTCCCAAGAACCTCGCTGTGTGATAGAAGGCAAAAGTGCTATCTATGAACACTATAATGATACCAATAATGAGCAAATGGCATTGAATACTATG
>SAMEA104315432__coassemble_168_pt1 | contig 39133 bp, 28 predicted proteins | sample SAMEA104315432__metabat2_low_PE_029 | metagenome-assembled genome bin SAMEA104315432 (sample SAMEA104315432) | gut metagenome | biome: Monkey gut; feature: monkey-associated habitat; material: faeces | place: China | collected 2013 | reverse complement strand
GGCAGAAGCCTTGCCTACTTCAGCGGTGATATGCACCGCGTTAGGGTCGTTATGGTATGCAGAGAGAATATCATCTGCATCAGAACATGCCACCAATGCAAAGAGTGCAGTGGCGAGACTCGTCATATATTTCATCATCTTCATAGTCGTAAGCTATTAGTCGGTTTGTTTGTTTTCACCATTTTCTCCATTTCCTACATTCCATGGTTTAGTAGAAAACGCAGCAGAATATATCTTATCGCTTCCTGCAGTCAGCTTGAGTACATAGGCTTTGGTAGCTTTGAGCGTCAAGGGTTCATTGTAGTACCAGTCATAGGCTTTGCCATCCACCTTGAAGGAGACATAGAACTTACCGCTGGCGATAGTTTGCGGAATGAGGATTGCCTCATAGCTGGCAGATGCCCTGGTGATGGTTCCGGCATTGTCACTAAAAGGTGTAGTGCCGGTACAGAGTGGCGTGATAGACTTGACGTCACCTGATGGATTTGGTACTATTATAAGATTTCCATCGTTATCGCGATCCTCTTTGTTTTTAACTATTGTTCCACCAATCTTCACATCCGTAATCTTCTGGTCGATTTTATCGGTAAAGTCATACTCACTACCCAGTTCGATGGTGAGGTTGATTTTACTCATGATATGCTGAAACTCCACATTGATGCCTGCTTTATTAGGTTTAACCGGAGTAATGGGCATGTATAGGATATCGGCTCTCTTGAGTTGCTCCGCATCAGACTGGTCTGTGGGGAAATTACCTGCCTGAATATTGTTCACATAAGCACTTACGGTTACTTGGTCTGACATGTTTGCCCAAAGCATAGTAACTTCGTTTTTGATTTTGCTTCGTAGATATGCGAAAAGGTCGTATGTTTTCCAAGTATCGCCAACCTTTTCTGCAAAAATGTCATAATTATATTTGTCATAATTATTATCGTCATGATGAACCCACAACAGGAACGCATCGGGCTTCAAGTCATTAGAATATCCCGCACGTGTTGTTGGATTGGTTACCGACACGTTGAGTTTGATAGGGGTATCAGCCAATGGGTCTTGACTGATAGGGTCTTCACTGGTGCAAGCTGCGACGCATAGTGTTGTGGCAACAATGGTTAAAATTGTCTGTTTCATATTTCGTTTAGTTTTATTTTGTTTCGTTTTCACGTTATTCATTTTTATGTTTTCACCATCAGAATGACAGGACCATCAACTCCCCGCCATGAGTACTTACCCTACCCATGTCTCACAGAAGTCGCTTTGTTGTTTACCATTTAGTTATTTATTGGCTTGTTACGCTATTCCCCATTGGTCCGCAGACTGTCATGGGAATTGGTTAGTTTTCTGATTAGGGTTTAATATCTCTTTGCAAAGATACGATATTTTTTTCAATCCCACTCATTTTCAACCAGTTTTTTTGTTCCTCGGGTTGTAAAAGGTCACACAGAAATCAATCATCGGATTGTTTTCGTTAAGCCATGAGCAGAATAAAGCTCGCTTTAATTATGCCATGGCGAGAAAACAAAGGCGTAGCCAATTTAGACGGAATTTAAACGGATTTTTGGGGTAGCCTACGGCTAGATGTTTTGGAGGAAATCTTTTTGAAGATGTTGCGCAAGCGCAAGAAATATTAGGGAGATTGATATCATGGAATTACGGAATTACATACAAGCAAAGGCGGGCTGAAAGCCCAATGGTTTCCCTAGCCCAGGGCAACGCCCTGAGGATATAGAGCAACATACCCAACCACGTCCTGTAAGGACAAAAGTAACAATCATCGGAATTTAGACGGAATTTAAACGGATTTTTTGAGTAGCCTACGGCTAGATGTTTTGGAGTAGCGAAGACAGAGTGAGAGTGCGCTTTTACAATGCTGAGTCACGACAAAACATCTTGCCGTAGGCAACTAACCCCCAATAAAATCTTTAACAGCGACATTATTCCGCCAACTGAGGAAACAAAATACGGCCAACTGAGGAAACAAAATACGGCCAACTGAGGAAATATCAATAAAAAGTTGTATCTTTGCACACAAAATATCAAATATATGAAACTATGGAATACAAACATAGAATCGCAGATCAAATGCTAACCAAGAAACTGGCAAGCAAGGGAGCTATCTTGATAGAAGGCCCAAAATGGTGTGGAAAGACAACCACTGCAGAACAACAAGCAAACAGTATCTTGTATATGGATAATCCTGCCTCATTGGAAACTAATCTACAAATGGCAGAGATTGACGCTTCTGTTTTGCTGGATGGTGATACACCAAGACTTATTGACGAATGGCAACTGGCACCAAAACTATGGGATGCCATCAGATTTGAGGTTGACCATCGACATGACGTGGGACAGTTTGTATTGACTGGGTCCGCAGTTCCTGCAGATGAAAATGACATGCATCATTCTGGAACAGGGCGATTCTGTTGGCTGACTATGCGCCCAATGAGTCTCTATGAGTCTGGCGAATCAAATGGAAAAGTTAGTTTGGCACATTTATTTGAAACACCAGAAAAAATTGTTGCAGTTAACAAACTGAAGATAGACGATCTGGCATATCTGATTTGTCGTGGTGGCTGGCCATTTGCTTGTGGATTACAAGCAGAAGCTGCGTTGGAACAAGCCTTCGACTATGTGGATGCAGTCATCAAAAAAGATATTTCGCGAGTGGATGGAGTAAATCGCAACGCTACAACAACCAGATTGCTATTACGTTCATACGCCAGAAACCAAGGATCACAAGCTACCATCGGAACGATTGTGGCTGATATGATGACAAATGACGAAAATGAAATTAGTGTAAAAACAGCAGGTAACTATCTGGAAACGTTACGTAAGATTTTTGTAATAGAGGACTCTGAAGCCTGGAATCCTAACCTACGCTCCAAGACAGCTATCCGTACAGCGAATACCCGTTACTTCATAGACCCATCTATTGGAACGGCTGTTTTGGGACTTGGTCCTAAAGATCTTATTAATGACCTCAACACGATGGGACTCTTTTTTGAGACTCTATGTGTTCGTGATTTACGAGTTTTTGCTGATGCGCTGGACGGAGAGGTGTATCATTATCGCGACAAAAACGGATTAGACTGTGATGCCGTAGTACACCTGCGCAATGGAAAATATGGACTTATAGAAATTAAGTTAGGGGGTGATAAACTCATCAACGAGGGTGCTGAAAACCTATTAACTCTTGCGGGTAAAATAAATACAGAAAAAATGAATGAACCATCTTTCATGATGGTACTTACAGGAACAGGCGATTTCGCTTATCGAAGAAAAGATGGGGTTTATGTGGTTCCTATCGGATGCCTGAAAGATTAAAACCAAATGAATAAGCAGGAGTAAGATGTTAATTTTTGGGGGTAGCCTACGGCTAGAAATCTTTGGAGGAAATCTTTGATAAAATATGGCCTATGGCCAGAAATCTATATTTAGTTTTAATCCTATCTTCCTAAAATATTTCTTGCGCTCGCGCAACACTTCAAAAAGATTTCCTCCAAGATTTCTTGCCGTAGGCAACTAACCCCAAAATAAAATCTTTGACCAAAATGCGCTCGAATACCTCGCTTTGGGGGAAGAATCCGTGTGTGTCTGCGTGTTCCGTGGATAAAAAAAATACCATGTGCAACATAAAAATCACGCTATTCATATATCTCAACACCACCAATAGCATACAAGGTAAACTATACATACATTTGACCGCAAATTTCATCCAACACCCAGCCATTTTTCGTTCGCTTCTCGATCACTTCTCGTTCGTCTCTCGTTCGTCTCTCGTTGTGCTTTCGTTCGTTATTCGTTAGCCGATCGAGGACATAACGAATACCGAACGAGAAAACAGCGAAAAAACAACGAAATGACGACGAAAAGCCGACGAGAACCAATCGAAACGGCGACGAGAGGCAAACAAAACAATCTGCCAGCCGCAACCTCCAATCATTATACCTGTTTTCGGCCATTTACAAGGCGCGTGCTGCAAATCAACCCACTGAATGGTACACCCTAAGCGCAAGACAAAACAAATGGCTGTAATGACCTCTTTTTACCAACACAAAGTCTGAAACTGCTCGCGCGCGAACCTATTAATATCCGACAATACCTTTCAAACCTCATCACGTGTTGTCACCCCCTGAGCTGAAACACAACCAGACCATTTTCTCCATGTCATAACACCCAATCCAAACCGTCTGGTACACACCATAAAGCAATATAACCAATTATATATCAAACACATACAACACAAAACCACAGCTAACCAACAAGAAGATGATACCAAACCGCAGCAACAAAAATTGATTTACAGTCACAACAGAACAAAGCAACACAAACATTTACAACTCATTCGATTATCCTATCGCAAAAGCACGTAACCTTTTTTTTCTGCGAGTTAGAAACAGAAATAATCAATAGCAAAAGGCTGGACTCTTTTGTGAGAGTCCAGCCCTTTTGCTATGGCTTGGAATGTTGTCCTAGGCGGATTCGAACCACCACAAACAGAACCAAAACCTGTTGTGCTACCATTACACCATAGGACATACATACCCGTTAGCGGCTGCAAAGGTACGCAAAATTTGGCATTCCACCAAATTTTTCCTTCAAAAAATATTATTTTACTACCAACAGATAGTAATTCTTCTTACCTTTCTGTGCCAGAAGATACTTTCCATCGATGAGATCTTCGGCTGTTACAGGACGATTCTGGTCGGTCAACTTCTCCTTGTTGAGACTTACACCGCCTCCCTGAACCATCTTGCGCATCTCGCCCTTTGAAGGGAATACAGGTGCGGCAGCAGTAAAGAGTTCGATAGCAGGCTGACCCAACTGGTCTTTGCCAATCTCAAACTGAGGAACTCCGTCGAATACATCGAGGAAGGTTTGTTCGTCGAGACGCTCCAGGCTCTCCTTGGTAGATTTACCGAAAAGGATTGACGAAGCCTCGATAGCGGTGTCAAGTGCCTCCTGCGAGTGAACCATGACAGTAACTTCCTCTGCCAAACGCTTCTGAAGAATACGGCGACCGGGGTCCTGTTTGTGTTCTTCAACCAGTGCATCGATAACCTCCTTCTCGAGTGAAGTGAAGATTTTGATATAGCGTTCCGCATCATCATCGCTCACATTGAGCCAGAACTGATAGAACTTATAAGGTGTGGTGCGCTTAGGATCGAGCCAGATGTTACCACTCTCGGTCTTACCAAACTTCTTACCGTCGCTCTTGGTGATGAGTGGGCAAGTGAGTGCAAAGGTCTCCACATCGTTGCCAAGGGTACGGCGGATGAGTTCTGTACCTGTGGTCATGTTGCCCCATTGGTCGTTACCACCCAACTGAAGTTTCACACCTTTGTGCTGATAGAGGTAGAGGAAGTCGTAGCCCTGAAGCAACTGATAGGTGAATTCGGTGAATGACAGTCCGTCGCGTGCAGTTCCATTGAGACGTTGCTGCACACTTTCCTTAGCCATCATATAGTTAACGGTGATGTGCTTACCCACCTCTCTTGCGAAATCGAGGAAGGTGAAGTCTTTCATCCAATCGTAGTTGTTGACCATCTCGGCAGCATTTGCTTCTTTAGAATCGAAGTCGAGAAACTTAGCCACCTGTGCTTTGATGCACTCCTGATTGTGATAGAGTGTCTCATTGTTCAGCAGATTGCGCTCCTGACTCTTACCTGACGGGTCGCCAATCATACCGGTAGCTCCACCCACCAGGATAAATGGTTTGTGGCCGCAACGCTGCAAATGGCGCAACATCATGATACCACAGAGGTGACCGATGTGTAATGAATCGGCAGTAGGGTCAGTACCCAAGTATGCCGAAACCATTTCTTTCTGGAGCAGTTCTTCTGTGCCAGGCATCATCTGTGCCAGCATTCCGCGCCAGCGAAGTTCTTCTACAAAGTTCTTCATATACTATATTGTTTTTAGATTTCCTGTATGTTGTTTCAAGTTGTGGGCATGGTTCACGGCACGGGGTCATAGCCCGAACCGCCCCATGGATTGCATCTGAGGATGCGCCAAATGGCAAGTGCAAGTCCTTTGACAGGGCCATGCTTGATGAGTGCCTGGCGTGCATATTCGCTGCAAGTGGGTGTGAACCGGCATGATGGCGGTGTGTATGGTGTGATAGCCACCTGATAGAAACGGATGGGGAGCAGCAACAACCACACCAAGATGCGCGATATAATCTTTATCAGACGACGTACCCACTGCATCATCATAGTTTCTCTGCTATGCGGTTCAACAGTTTGTTTATCTTCTCTGCCACCACCTCAGAAGGGAAGAGTTCATCGGCAAGCCATACAAATCCCACCATCAGCGCACGCCCCTGCTGCTGTTCTACAGCCTCAACAATAATTTGCTTATTGAGTCGGTATGCTTCGCGCAACTGTCGTTTGACGCGATTACGCTTGACGGCACGCTTGAAATGGCGCTTAGATACACTCATCAGTACCTTGACAGGCGGTTCGCCCTCGTGGCGTTCAGTCTCTCTCCAGACTGCCCTGATAGGGAATGAAGCCACAGAGCGGCTGCCTGCCCTGTCGAAGAGTTGTTCTGTGAGTCGCAATCCACACAACCGCTCTTGCTTGTTGAGCGTATGGGTAGCCATGGTGATATCTGTCTATACCTTATTTATATATAGAGGCTCGGTCATCCACTAACGGATAAGACCTCGCCATTGGGATAGCGCAATGCTGCGCAGTTAGCCTTTGTGCTCTTCCAGATAGTGTTGAAGTGCACCAGTCATTGAGGGATATTGCTTTGAAGGAGCTTCCAAGTCAAGGCGCAATCCAGCATCCTGAGCAGCCTTAGCTGTAGCAGGACCGAAGGTTGCAATAGCCACTTTTCCCTGGTCGAAGCTGGGGAAATTCTTGGTGAGTGACTCAATTCCAGAAGGACTGAAGAACACCAACATATCATAGTCGAAGTCTTTTACTTCCTGTTCGGTAAAGTCGTTGCTCACGGTGCGATACATCACGCACTCGCGATGCTGCAGTTTTTTCGACTCCAGCAACTTAGCAACCGAGCCACTGTTTACATCACTCATTGGCACAAGATATTTCTCTGTCTTGTGCTTAACCATAGTAGGCAGCAAATCGTCAATCTTTCCAGTAGTTCCGAAGAACACTTTGCGCTTGCGATACTGCACGTATTTCTGTATATACAGCGATATTGTCTCTGTCACACAGAAATATTTCATATCTTCAGGAATGGTAATACGCATCTGCTTTGCCAGCGTGAAGAAATTGTCGATGGCGTGACGTGAAGTGAAAACAATTGCCGTAAAATCGAGAATGTTTATTTTCTGCGCACGAAACTCTTTAGGTTCCAGTCCTTCAACCTTGATGAAAGGACGGAATACAAACTCTACGTTATATTTTTCCGCAATATCAAAATATGGCGATTTTTCACTTGTTGGTTTCGGTTGCGAAATGAGAATCTTCTTGATCATCGGTGTCCTAAAAATTTATTTGCAGATAATTTCCTATGAATACCGCTATGCTCCAAAAAACAAGTAGCGGTACTATTTCAAGGGTGCAAAAGTACAAAAAAAACTGCAAATTAACGAGTTTTCTATTGAAAAAGATGGTCAGACACTTACTGAGCGACATCATTTTAACTAAAATGGCCACGGCAGCAACACACGTAATGCTGGTTTCGGGACTTAGACCGAAATAGGCATGCAACAACACAACAGGGAACAAAAGCACTCCTTCTACCGATAAAAGAAACAAGGAGGACTTTATCCACTGTTCATTTTTTTTCTTTCCAAAGAACACTAGATTGACCCACGTACTAAGGAGGAGCTTACCAGTGAAATATGCCACTGTCAATCCAAAGAAGATGGCTATGAGTTGGTAGTTGGACTGAAGTGTGAAGGTGGTGCCGATAAAGTTTAGCGTATAGAAATAGCACACCAGTGCCACCAACAGACTGGTGACTAATCCTAAGAAAAACTGGAAGCGCATCTCCCTACTTGTCTCCTTCCCCTCGGTGATTCCTTCGGCAGGTCGATAGAAGAACGCTTTGAATTGGCGAGCCACGAAACGACGGGCATGGGAGAATGCCACAACGGCAGCCAGGAAACATACCACCAGCATAGAGGTGATGAGGTCATCGTTATGGATGCTGTAGGGCACGGGTGAACCGGCAATACCGATACGTCCACCGGAGAGTTCGGGGTGGAACATGGCATTGTGAGAGAAGAATCCTTCGCGATAATACTGCGGGAGTTCTGCCTTCAACAGATCGTGACCCGCATCATGTCCCGGCAGATGCAGGGTGTCGGGGCGCGTACTCCATCGGATGGGTGCCGGCTTGAAATGGGCTTGAATGGCAGAGTCCTGCTGAGCAGGCGTAGCATTGCGAGGCAACCATCTGAGCACCTGAGCCGGTGTCAGTTGGCGCACGGGTGCAGCACCAGTTGCCGATGCAGTGTCGGCATGTGCCGTATGTTGACTATGCGCAATGCTGTCTGCCTGTTGCACGGAATAGAATTAAAGTGCGAATTCGCGTTTGATATCCTCTACCCGATCGAGCTTTTCCCAAGTGAAGAGCTCTACATCGATGGTTTTTGTCTCGTGATAACGACTGGTAAAGGTTTTCTTCACCACTTCGGGATGACGTCCCATGTGACCATAGGCTGCGGTCTCCAGATACATGGGCTGGCGCAACTTCAACTGGCGCTCGATGGCTTTTGGACGCAGGTCAAACAGTTTCTCGATGCGCTGTGCTATCTCGCTGTCGGTCATATTCACACGTGAACGACCGTAAGTATTGACGTAGATATTCATCGGACGTGCCACACCGATGGCATAGCTCACCTGTACCAACATCTCGTCGGCTACTCCGGCAGCCACCATGTTCTTAGCGATATGGCGTGCGGCATAGGCAGCAGAACGATCGACCTTAGAAGAGTCTTTACCAGAGAAAGCACCGCCACCGTGTGCGCCCTTACCTCCGTAAGTATCTACAATGATCTTACGACCGGTAAGTCCGGTATCTCCATGAGGACCACCAATCACAAACTTACCCGTTGGATTGACGTAGTACTTGATCTGATCATCGAAGAGCCTGAGCACCTTCTCGCTCTTGATCTGTGCTTTAACGCGTGGCATGAGGATGTTGAGCACATCAGCCTTGATGGTGGCAAGCATGCGCTCGTCGTCATCGTCAAACTCATCGTGCTGGGTTGAAACGACGATGGTATCGATGCGTTCGGGTGTTCCGTCGTCGCTATACTGTACGGTCACCTGACTCTTAGAGTCGGGGCGGAGATAAGTCATCTCCTTTCCTTCGCGACGAATATCTGCCAAAGTGCTTACGATAAGATGTGAGAGGTCGAGCGAAACAGGCATGTAGTTCTCTGTTTCGTTGGTTGCATAGCCAAACATCATGCCTTGGTCGCCGGCGCCTTGGTTTTCGTCATCCTCACGGTCAACACCACGGTTGATGTCGTCGCTCTGTTCGTGGATGGCGGTAAGCACGCCGCAGGAGTCTCCGTCAAACTGATATTCGGCCTTGGTATAGCCGATTTTCTTGATGGTTTTGCGGGCAATGGCCTGCAAGTCAATATATTCACTGCTTCTAACCTCACCCATGATAACCACCTGTCCGGTAGTTACAAAGGTTTCGCAAGCCACGCGAGCATGCTCGTCGTAAGCCAGGAACTGGTCGAGTATGGCGTCACTGATTTGGTCAGCCACCTTATCGGGATGGCCTTCAGATACTGATTCTGATGAGAAAAGGTATGACATGTTTATCTTCTTATATTTTTGTTTTCGGCTGCAAAGTTACGCAGATTTCGGGATATGACAAAATAAAACGGCGGTGTTCTGCAAGCATTTATACCTATTTAACCTCGTTTTTGACGTTACGCGGATGATGTTCCAATATCTGCTGGCGTAGCGTACTCATATCCACATGGGTATAAATCTCGGTGGTGGCTATGGATTCGTGGCCCATCATCATTTGTATGGCACGCAAATCGGCACCTCCTTCCAGCAATGCCGTAGCAAACGAATGTCGAAGGGTATGGGGAGAGATGGTTTTCTGAATACCGGCAGCCACAGCCTGGCGCTTGATCATGATGAGTATCATGGTTCGGGTGAGATGCGCCCCACGTCGGTTGAGGAACACATAATCTTCCTCACCGGGCTTGATATTCATCTGCCGACGGTCGGCAAACCAAAATTCAATTTCGTCGAGGGCTTTCTGCGAGATGGGTACGAGACGCTCTTTAGATCCTTTGCCCACCACTCTGATGTAGCGCTCTTGTATGAAGAGGTTGCTGAGCTTGAGTGTGACGAGTTCGCTGACACGCAGTCCGCAGGAAAAGAGCGTTTCGATAATCGCCCTATTGCGCTGCCCTTCCCATTTGGTGAGGTCTATGCTTGCCTTGAGCATATCCACCTCACGGGTGGAGAGTACCTCTGGCAGATGAGTGCCGAGCACCGGACTCTCCAACAGTTCCGACGGATCGTCGTCACGCCAACCGTCGGTCTGCATGAACCGAAAAAAGGATCGCACCCCACAGAGTATGCGACATTGGGAGCGTGGCCCGATGCCGATATCGTGGAGTGTAGCTGCGAAATGTTGCAGGTCGGGCAACTGCACCTCAAACACATCTTTGTTTTCATCGCGCAGATAGCCCAACAACTTCTGCAAATCGCGCTCATAGGCATCGAGCGTATTGTCGGAAAGTCCGCGTTGCAACCTCAGGAATCGCAAGTACGGACGTACGTAGTCTTTGTTATTTTCCTTCATATTCATTCACAAAATTACTGCAAAACGCGCAAAAAACAAAATATATATACTTTTCTTTTTGTTATTCCGCTTTTAATCGTACCTTTGCAAACACATTTAGCAATTTAGATTTTTATTTTTATGGCTGAAGAATTAGAAATCAAGGAGCTCGACCAGGTAGTCGTACGCTTCTCTGGTGATTCCGGTGACGGTATGCAGTTGGCCGGAAACATCTTCTCTACGGTGAGCGCCACCGTAGGTAATGGTATTTCCACTTTCCCTGATTATCCGGCAGATATCCGTGCCCCACAAGGCTCGCTGACCGGTGTCAGCGGTTTCCAGGTTCACATCGGTGCTGGCAAGGTCTATACCCCTGGTGATCAGTGTGATGTGCTTGTAGCCATGAACGCTGCAGCGCTGAAGACACAGCTGAAGTATGCCAAGCCCCAAGCCACCATCATCATCGACACCGATTCATTCGGTCCAAAGGACTTGGAGAAAGCACAGTTTGCCACTCCCGACTATCTCGGCGAACTCCATGTAGATCCCGATCGTGTCATCCAGTGCCCGCTCACCACTATGGTGAAAGCGTGTCTGGCAGAAAGTGGCATGGACAACAAAGCCATTCTGAAGTGTCGCAACATGTTTGCGCTGGGTTTGGTTTGCTGGCTCTTCAACCGCGACTTAAACCTCGTTGCCAATTTCTTGCGTGAGAAATTCGCCAAGAAACCTGCCATTGCCGAGAACAATATCAAGGTGGTGCAGGCTGGTTACGACTACGGTCACAATACCCATTCATCCGTACCGGCTACCTATCGCATCGAATCAAAGACCAAGGTGCCCGGACGCTATATGGATATCACGGGTAACAAGGCTACTGCCTACGGTCTTATTGCTGCTGCCGAAAAGGCAGGTCTGCATCTCTTCTTAGGCAGCTACCCTATCACTCCCGCCACAGATATTCTTCACGAACTGTCGAAACACAAGTCATGCGGTGTCATCACCGTACAGTGTGAAGACGAAATCAGCGGATGCGCTTCAGCCATCGGTGCTTCGTTTGCCGGAGCATTGGCTGCTACCAGCACCTCTGGACCTGGTGTATGTCTGAAGAGCGAAGCGATGAACTTGGCAGTGATCGACGAGTTGCCACTGGTTATCGTCGATGTACAGCGTGGCGGTCCTTCAACAGGTCTGCCCACCAAGAGCGAGCAAACCGACTTGCTGCAAGCTCTCTTCGGCAGAAACGGTGAGAGCCCAATGCCCGTTATTGCCGCACTGAGCCCCACAGACTGCTTTGACGCCGCCTACGAGGCAGCAAAGATAGCGCTCGAACATCTGACTCCCGTCATCCTGCTCACCGATGCTTTCATCGCCAACGGATCTGCTGCTTGGAAGTTGCCAACCATGGAGGGGCTCAAAGCCATTAAGCCTCACTACGTAACTCCTGAGATGAAGGGCCACTATACCCCATACTTCCGCGACGAAGAAACAAAGGTTCGCTACTGGGCAATCCCCGGACAGGAGGGCTACACCCATATCCTTGGCGGACTGGAGAAGGACGGTAAGACCGGTGCCATCTCTACAGATCCTGAAAACCATGACCACATGTGTCGTCTGCGTGCCGAGAAGGTGGCAAAAATCCCCGTTCCCGACTTGCAGGTACTGGGCGACAAAGACGATGCCGACCTGCTCATCGTAGGTTTCGGATCTACTTACGGTCACCTTGTCAGTGCGATGCAGGAACTGCAAGCCAAAGGCTACAAAGTGGCACAAGCCCAGTTCAAATATGTCAACCCACTGCCTAAGAACACGGCAGAGGTACTCTCGAAATATAAGAAAGTGGTCATTGCCGAGCAGAACCTCGGCCAGTTGGCTACTTGGCTGCGTGCCAATGTAGATGGCTTAGTGCCCTACCAGTTCAATCAGGTAAAGGGACAGCCATTTGTAGTGGCAGAGTTGGTAAAGGCATTTGAGGACATTTTAAAGAAGTAAAGCGTTATGAGCGAATATACATTCCAAGACTATAAGAAGGGACAGCCACGTTGGTGTCCTGGTTGCGGCGACCATTTCTTCCTGGCGTCGCTCCATAAAGCCATGGCAGAAGTGGGTGTTGCACCCCACAACATGGCAGTCATATCGGGTATCGGTTGCTCCAGCCGTCTGCCCTATTACGTAAACACCTATGCCATGCAGACCATCCACGGTCGTGCTGCAGCGATTGCTACTGGTGCGAAAGTGGCTAACCCAGACCTCTGCATCTGGCAGGTCAGTGGCGACGGTGACGGTCTTGCCATCGGTGGTAACCACTTCATTCATGCCATGCGTCGTAACATCGACCTCAACATGATTCTGCTCAACAACCGCATCTACGGTTTGACAAAAGGTCAGTACTCGCCCACCTCACCCCGTGGCTTCGTTTCTAAGTCGAGCCCCTATGGCACGGTAGAGGATCCATTCCGCCCCGCTGAACTCTGTTTCGGTGCTCGCGGTCACTTCTTTGCCCGTAGCGTTGCCACTGATGCTGCCGAGACTCAGGACATCCTGAAGGCTGCATATCACCACAAGGGTGCTGCCGTTTGCGAGATTCTGCAAAACTGCGTCATCTTCAACGACGGTTGCCACGAGTCGGTATATACCAAGGAAGGCCGCAAGAAGAACGCTATCTATGTGCGCCACGGCGAGAAACTCGTGTTCGGTGAGAACAACGAATTTGGTCTGGTGCAGGAAGGTTTCGGCCTGAAGGTCGTGAAAATCGGCGAAAACGGCTATACTCTCGATGATGTATTGGTACACGATGCCCATTGTGAGGACAACACCCTGCAGTTGAAGTTGGCTATGATGTCCAACGAAAACGGCTTCCCCATCGCCCTCGGTGTTATCCGCGACGTTGACGCACCTACTTACGACGAGTCGGTACACGTACAGCTCGACGAGGTATCAAAGCAGAAGAAGTATCACAACTTTGCCGAACTGCTCGAAACCAACGACATCTGGGAAGTGAAATAAAACGCACTGACGCAATATAACCATCAACGATATGGGGCTGCAACAGCATTCGTGCCTGTTGCAGCCCTTGTTGTTGGACAGCATCCTCCCACCAACTTCCGTGAGCACGGCATTTCCCGTATCCTCCTATGCTACATCGGTTTTCATCGTCTCTCCACAATCTTCTGCCCCCACATAACACAACAAGGCATAAAACAACCGTTTTCAAGTCATCTTTCAAAAGCCACATAATCTGCTAACCACCACCACTTTGCAACACTACAAAAGGCACATTCCTCAGCAAATTCATTGAAATTCCTCAGCAAATTCATTGAGTTTACTCAGCAAATTCATTGAAATTGGTCAGCAAATCAATTTGAATTGCTCAGTAAATCAATTTGAATTGCTCAGTAAATCAATTTGAATTGGTCAGCAAATCAATTTGAATTGCCACCAAACATAAGTGACATGGACAGGAAAAGTATTATCAAAACACTTTACATTGACATTTTTCAACCAGCATGTTCCTATCAACTCCCCTGTTTACTTGTATTCACACCGACATATGACCACCATAACCGAGGCATCTTTTGTACTATTTATGCAAAATTGATAATTATTCCGTTTTTTGTTTGGCAATTAGCCGATTTATTGATAAATTTGCACTAAAATAGAAATAAACGAAGAACTATGTCTTTAAAATGTGGTATAGTGGGACTTCCAAATGTGGGTAAGTCCACTCTTTTCAACTGCCTGTCAAGTGCAAAAGCACAGGCAGCCAATTTTCCATTCTGCACGATAGAACCCAACGTCGGAGTAATCACAGTACCCGACGAGCGACTCACCAAACTTGCTGAGATAGTACACCCAGGACGCATCGTACCCGCTACTTGTGAAATAGTGGATATTGCAGGACTGGTAAAAGGAGCATCCAAGGGAGAAGGACTCGGTAATAAATTTCTGGGCAACATCCGCGAGACAGATGCCATCATCCACGTGCTCCGCTGCTTTGAAGATGATAACATCACCCACGTGGATGGCACCATCGACCCCATCCGCGACAAAGAAATCATCGACACCGAACTGCAGTTGAAAGACCTGGAGACCATCGAGAGCCGTTTGGCAAAAACCGAAAAGGCTGCCGCTGCAGGCAATAAAGATGCTAAAATAGAGGTGGCTGTGCTCAAAGCCTATAAGGAAGTGCTCGACCAAGGAAAGAACGCACGCATCGTGGAGTTTGAGAGCAAAGACGAACAAGACTGCGCGCGCAACCTCTTCCTGCTGACTGCAAAGCCCGTGCTCTATGTGTGCAACGTCAGCGAATCGGATGCCAAAGAGGGCAACGACTACACCCGACGTGTTGAAGCACTGGCACAGGAGGAAGGTGCCGAAGCCATGGTGATAGCCGCCAAGACCGAGGAAGACATTGCCGAACTGGAATCATACGAGGACAAACAGATGTTCTTGGAAGAACTCGGACTGGAAGAGAGCGGTGTGAACCGACTCATCAAGAAAGCCTACTCCCTGTTGAACCTCGAGACATTCATCACCGCCGGAGAAATGGAAGTCAAGGCATGGACCTACCACAAAGGATGGAAAGCACCACAATGTGCCGGAGTTATCCATACTGACTTTGAGAAAGGATTCATCCGTGCAGAGGTCATCAAATACGACGACTATATCCAGTATGGATCGGAAGCCGCTGTACGCGAAGCCGGAAAGATGGGCATTGAAGGCAAGGAATACATCGTGCAGGATGGTGACATCATGCACTTCCGCTTCAACGTATAAGCCATAGCGCCCCTTTCCATGGAAGGTGGCGCAACGGACACTCACTCATTGATCACTTAAATTCATCTACGAGACATGTTTAACCTTATCAACTTCATTGTCTGGAATCCCAGCATCTCATTCGGACCATTCCGCTGGTATTCCCTATGCTGGCTTCTCGGACTGGTGCTGGCCTATTTCACCGTGCGCCGCCTCTATCGCGAACAGCACATCAAAGACGAGTATTTTGACCCGCTATTCTTTTATTGCTTCGTGGGAATACTTGTCGGAGCACGTCTCGGCCACTGCATCTTCTATCAACCCGACTATTTCCTCACCAGCGGAAAGGGATTCGTAGAGATGTTGCTGCCCATCCATTTCATGGCAGATGGCGGATGGAAGTTCACGGGCTACGAAGGTCTCGCCTCCCACGGAGGTACCCTCGGACTGATGATAGCCCTCTGGCTCTATGTGAAGCGCACCAAACTCAGCATCTGGACCGTACTCGACAATATCGCAATAGCTACGGGTGTGACCGCCTGCTTTATCCGCCTCGGCAACTTGATGAACTCCGAAATCATCGGAAAGATTACCGATGTGCCCTGGGCATTCATCTTTGAGCGCGTCGATTCAGCACCACGCCACCCTGGACAACTCTATGAAGCGATTGCCTACGCCATTCTCTTTGCCATCATGTGGGCACTCCATAAGCGCATGACAAACCGCATCGGAACCGGTTGGTTCTTTGGATTCTGTCTGACATACATATTCACTTTCCGTTTCTTCATAGAATACACGAAAGAAGTGCAAGAGGCATTCGAGGCTTCGCTGCCGCTCGACATGGGACAAATCCTGTCTATCCCCTTCATTATCATCGGCATCTGCTGCATGTTCAGAAAACCTAAAAAGGAATAGCCACTATGCGAAACCTGCTCCTTCTCATCATCCTGTCACTGTGTGGAAGTATCACCACACAAGCGTCACACCATTCGCAAGATACTGCCTATGTAAAGATGACACTCCACTACTTTGACCTTTACCAACAAGGTAAAGACGAGAAGGCGTATTATAAAGCGGCAAAGCAGATGAAAGACTATCTGCTGAACCACAATGATAAGGAGCTATATTATACCATTCGCAGTCATGAAGTGATCTTCGATGCCAATCTGGGCAAGACCTACAGAGCCTTGCAGAAGGTGAACACCATTCTGAAAGACATCGAACAGGAGAAAAACAAAGACTCCTATGTACAACTCATCAACTACACGCTCGGCAGCATTTACCACCTGAGAGGCAACTACCGACTGGCAGAATACTACTATAAGAAAGCCAATGAGAAATACGCACCAACGGATTCACCGTCGCGCATGAACATCTATTCGCAGATGGCAGAACTAAAACTCATTGGTTCGCCTAAAGAAGCGGACCAGTGGATAGAGAAACTGGGCGATCTCACCCGTGCCAGCCATAATCCAGAATACCACAAAGCCTATCTCATGCTAAAAGGAAAACTATATTTCTATCAGAAAGACAGATGGCGCTTTGATAAAATCTATCGGGATTTCTTCAGTATTCAAAGAAAACATCCCGAATTTGACAACGACGGTGTGGCACTCATGAAAGCCATGAATCTGGCTTTCTCAGGCTACTATCAATCAGCACTGCAGTTGATCAATGCCGACAACAACGAGATAGAAGCACTCGACAAACCAGGATTGCGCATCCAAATCTACAAGATGATGGATCGCTATGACCTTGCCCTTGATGAATTTTCCAAGATCAAAGTGCGCCGCGACTCGTTGGATACCGACATGCTCTTCGACAGTATGACCGAAATAGATACGCAGATGTCGATCTATAATCGTACCAAACACATGGCAGACAAGAACCGCAAGATGTTGATAGCATCGCTCTTTACCATCTGCGTCATGCTCTCTCTGGCACTCATATCCATCATCTACCACCATCTGATGCGCCGCCGCTATCAGAAAACCATCGAGCAAAAGAACCGTGAACTCAGTGTGGCACTGGAGCAAGCCACAGAGTCGGACCGTATGAAGACAGCATTTATCGAACATGTCAGCCATGAGATACGCACACCACTCAATATCATTACAGGATATGCGCAACTCATCGGCAATCCAGAATACGAAATATCGCCCGAAGAACATACGGAAATGGTGAACAGCATCAACGAGAATAGCAACATGATCACCACCATATTCAACGAATTGCTCGATATTGCTCAATACAGCAGCAATAAAAAGTTTATCTGTGAGGATATGGTAAACGTTGGAAGTTTCTTAAAAACCATCATCGGAGATGCTGAAGAAAAGAACAAGGGACGACTGCAACTGATTGCCGAGAACACCGAGCCAGACGATTTCACCATCAAGACCAATAAGATTGCACTGTGTCGTGTGCTCTCACAACTGATGGACAATGCCATCAAATTTACGAAGAGTGGATCGGTAACACTCGGTTTCCATGCCGACAAAGCGTCGAAGACCTTACAGTTTACCGTTACCGATACAGGTATCGGCATACCGTTGGCTCATCAAGAAAAGGTGTTTCACAGATTCTACAAAGTAGATATGTTCAAACAGGGATTCGGTCTCGGACTCTCCATTTGCCGCAAAGTCAGCGAACTGCTTGGTGGTTCAATTGTGCTTGACAAAGACTACGTTGGCGGTGCACGCTTCATCCTTACACTGCCCATGCAGTAAGGATGAAACGCCACAGCTATGTTTTCAAACAAAGACTTTTCTGATTTTCAGATACGGAATCGTTTATTTTCCAGAAACGATTTTACGGATTTCGTTCAGTTTGTTGAGTGCCTCAACGGGAGTAAGGTTGTTGATGTCCAACCCTAATATCTCATCGCGAATCTGACAAAGCACAGGGTCATCAAGTTGGAAAAACGACAACTGCATGCCTTCTCTGCTATCGGCAATAGCCGCAGTAGGCTTACCTGCCGTGCCCACTTGTGCATTGTCAGCCTCCAGTTGTTGAAGGATTACGTTGGCACGCTTCACAATGGACTTCGGCATACCGGCTATTTCTGCCACATGGATACCGAATGAATGTTCCGAACCGCCCTTCATCAGTTTGCGCAGGAATATCACTTTGCCATCCTTCTCCTTCACACTCACATTATAGTTGCAGATGCGTTTGAAGTTTTTCTCCATCTCGTTCAACTCGTGATAATGGGTGGCAAAGAGCGTGCGAGCCTGTGCGCGCTGGTTTTCATGCAGATATTCCACAATAGCCCATGCTATTGAGATACCGTCGTAAGTACTCGTTCCACGTCCCAGCTCGTCAAAGAGCACCAGTGACCGTGGTGTAACATTATTCAATATATTAGACGCCTCGGTCATTTCCACCATAAAGGTAGATTCGCCGAGCGACAGATTATCGCTGGCACCAACACGGGTGAATATCTTATCCACCAATCCTATATGTGCACTGTCTGCCGGTACAAAGCTTCCCATCTGTGCCATAAGCACGATAAGGGCGGTCTGGCGGAGCAAAGCCGACTTACCTGCCATATTTGGACCGGTGATAATCATAATCTGTTGACGTTCGCGGTCCAAGTGAATATCGTTGGGCACGAAATGTTCGCCTATCGGGAGTTGCTGTTCTATCACGGGGTGACGACCCTGACGGATGTCGATCACATCGGTTTCGTCGATAACCGGTCGCACATAATGGTTTTCCTCAGCCACCTTGGCTGCCGACAACAGGCAGTCGAGATAGGCCACCACCTGTGCATTGGTCTGCAGTTGTGGGATGATATCCTGCAAGGCTGTGACCAGTTCGGCAAAGAGCTGTTGTTCGAGTGAAAGGATTTTATCCTCCGCACCGAGTATCTTCTCTTCGTATTCCTTCAGTTCCTGGGTGATGTAACGTTCGGCTTGCGCCAGCGTTTGCTTGCGAATCCAGTCGGCAGGCACCTTGTCCTTATAGGTGTTGCGCACCTCTAAATAATAGCCAAACACATTGTTATAGCCGATTTTCAACGAAGCAATTCCCGTCAATTCTGTTTCGCGCTCCTGTATCTTCATCAGGTAGTCCTTACCCGAATAAGCAATATTGCGCAAGTCATCAAGTTCGGTATCGACGCCAGAGCGTATCACCCCACCGCGTTGCACCAGTTGTGGCGGATCGTTGTTCACTTCGCGTTCTATTCTATCGCGCAGTTCTTCACACAACTGCAGTTGGCGCCCTACCCGCACAATAGCGTCATTGTCGGCAGACAGACAGGCCTGTTTGATGGGAGCTATGGCTTGCAAAGCAGTTTTCAACTGCACCACTTCGCGAGGCGAAACCTTTCCTGTAGCCACTTTGGAGGCAATGCGCTCCAAGTCGCCAATGCGCTGCAACTGATCATCCACACACAGTCTGAACTCCGGTTGACGGAAGAAATAATCCACCACATCAAGGCGTTCGTTGATACGCTTAGGATCTTTCAACGGAAAGACAACCCATCTACGCAACTGGCGACCGCCCATCGGTGATACGGTGCGGTCTATCACCGACAGCAATGACTTACCGTCTTCCTGCATCGTGCCCAACAGTTCGAGCGACCGCACGGTAAACTTATCCAAGCGCACATAGCGGTCTTCCTCAATACGGTTCAGCGATGTGATATGTGAGATATGGTTATGGAGGGTCTGTTCCAGATACTGAAGGATGGCACCGGCAGCCACCATACCGCTTTTCAAATGGTCAACACCGAAGCCTTTCATCGACTTCACATGGAAATGGCGCAGCAGTTTCTGTTGTGCAGCCTGTTCGGTAAACACCCAGTCTTCCATTTCAAAGGTACAAAGTCGCACACCGAAGTTGCGTTCAAATTCAGCTTTGCGGTTGTGGTTATAGAGCACCTCCTTCGGTTGGAAGTTGGACATGAGTTTCTCCACATAGTCGGCAGTGCCCTCACCGGTAAGGAATTCGCCCGTTGAGATATCGAGGAAAGCCACACCGCATAGTCCTTTACCGAAATGTACAGCAGCCAGGAAGTTGTTTTCCTTATAGTTCAGCACATTATCCTGCATGGCAACACCCGGTGTCACCAGTTCGGTAATGCCACGCTTCACCAGTTTTTTGGTCAACTTCGGGTCTTCCAACTGGTCGCAGATAGCCACACGCATACCTGCACGAATGAGTTTTGGCAGATAAGTATCGAGTGCATGATGCGGGAAGCCCGCCATGGCATCGCCTTTGGCACCTGCACCATTGTTTCGGTGAGTCAAAGTGATGCCCAACACCTGCGAGGCAGTGATGGCATCGTCGCAGTAGGTCTCATAGAAGTCACCGCAACGAAACAGCAAGAGTGCCTCAGGGTGCTTTGCCTTGAGGTCGAAAAACTGTTTCATCATCGGTGTGAGTTCCTTTTCTTTCTTTGCCATCGTCGTCAGTCTTTTATAGTGTTTATCCTTGTTCTTTAGTGCGGAATGCCAATGCATACATGCGCATCTGTTTCACCATAGCCAGCAAACCGTTGCTGCGAGTGGGTGACAGATGCTCTTTCAGTCCTATCTGCTCTATGAAATACAGGTCTGCATCGAGTATTTCCTGCGGTGTATGTCCGCTGAGCACACGGATGAGCAATGCCACAATACCTTTCACGATAAGTGCATCGCTCTCTGCCGTAAAGGTAATGATACCGTCGGCATAGTCAGCCTGTAGCCACACACGGCTTTGGCAACCGTCTATCAGGTTGCTTTCCACCTTATAGCGCTCATCGAGGGGTGCTTGTTCGTTGCCCAAGTCGATCAGCAGTTGATATTTGTCCATCCAGTCGTCGAAACCGGAAAACTCATCGATAATCTCGTCTTGAATTTCGTTGATGGTCATAAATATATAATATAGGTGTGTTTAATCTTCGTTGTTTTTGATAATCTTAAAGAGTTTATCGCTGGGGCGCACCTTCTCTGGAACTTTGAACGATACGCGAGTGCCTTTCTGTGCGGTTGTCACGGCATGGGTATCGTCATGGATTTCCTCTACCGTCACATAGAGTGCGCCAGTGGTAGGACCGGTGATGAGCATCTTGTCGCCTACTGAGAACTCGCAAGCCTCGCATGAGAACTCGGCAACACCAAGTTTCGAAAAGTATTTCATGCCCTTGCCCACATATACTTTGCGCTCTGTGGCACACGATCCATAATGGCTGTTCCACTCTCCAAGCCGCTGTCCTTGATAGTATCCGTCCCAGAAACCGCGGTTGAAAACGGTAGCAAGGCGTTCGTCCCAGTCATCCTTCTTCTCCTCGGTAAATGTTCCGTCGAGGACACTCTGAATGGCTTCCTTATAACATTCCACTACGGTTTTGACATATTCGGGACCGCGGGCACGACCTTCAATCTTAAACACACGGACGCCACTCTTCATCATTCTGTCGATGAAGCGCACGGTTTTCAGGTCTTTCGGACTCATGATATACTTATTGTCTATCTCCAGTTCGATGCCTGTCTCGCGGTCGGTCACCAGGTAAGAGCGGCGGCAGATCTGCATACACTCACCGCGATTGGCAGAGCGTCCAGTATTGTCAAGACTCATATAGCACTTGCCGCTGATAGCCATGCACAAGGCACCATGACAGAACATCTCGATACGGATCTGTTGTCCGCTCGGTCCGCAGATGTGCTGTTCTTCTATCTGCTGATAGATTTCAGCCACTTGGTCGAGGTTCAACTCTCGTGCCAATACCACTACATCGGCAAACTGGGCATAGAATTTCAATGCCTCGATATTCGAAATGTTCAGTTGGGTAGAGAGATGTACCTCTTGCCCGATACGGTTGCAATAGGTCATCACCGCCACATCCGATGCTATCACAGCGGAGATGCCAGCCTCTTTGGCGGCATCCACAATCTCGTGCATGAGCGGAATATCCTCACCATAGATGATGGTATTGACCGTGAGATAGGTCTTTACCCCTTGTGCATTGCATGTTGCAGCGATTTCCCGCAGGTCGTCGATAGTAAATGCCGATGCGCTGTGAGCACGCATATTGAGTTTCTCGATGCCGAAATACACCGAGTCTGCTCCGGCTTTTAGTGCCGCAGCCAGCGAGTCATGGCTACCCACAGGAGCCATGATTTCATAGTCAGCTATCTGGTTCATGGGTGCAAAATTACAATAAAATAGGTGGATAACAAAATGAAAAGTCATTTTTATCCTAAATCAGTCATCAGATTTCAATTCTGATGGAACCCACTTCCGAAAGAAACGGAAATATCATACCGTCCTGCTATTCCAGCAGAAGGGTAGTTGGATGGGACTGACAAGGTACTTACCTACCACTTCTTGCGGTGTAACAATATTATGTGGAAAGAATATTGTGGATTTGCATAATTTTGCTTAACTTTGTGACCACAATCAGACTGTGCCGGATGATGACCGGCATGGCAACGTACTTTTCAGTACATCAATAACGCTACAAAGAACTATAAATATGTTAGTCAACACCTTTTGTGCCGCCGTCAACGGACTTGAAGTGACCACGGTAAAAGTAGAAGTGAGCATGACTCGCGGAGTGCAATTCCACCTGACGGGACTTGCCGATACTGCTGTGCGTGAGAGCTATGACAGAATCAAGGCGGCACTACAGAACAACGGATTGAAGATGCCGATGATGGACATCACCGCCAATCTATCGCCTGCCGATATCAAAAAGGAGGGTAGCGGCTATGACTTGCCATTGGCTATCGGTATTCTGGCGGCAAGCGGAAAGGTTGACGGGAGTCGGCTGAATGATTACATGATGGTGGGTGAGTTGGGACTTGACGGCAGGTTGCAACCCATACGCGGTGCATTGCCCATAGCCATTCGGGCACGCGCCGAACATTTCAAAGGTCTTATCGTGCCGAAACAGAACATCCGCGAAGCGGCTGTGGTCAACCAAGTAGAGGTGTATGGCATGGAAACCCTCATCGATGTCGCCAATTTCTTCAATGGTTCATCGGAGATAGCTCCTACGGTTATCGATACGCGCAAAGAGTTTTATGAACAGCAATCACAGTTTGAACTCGACTTCGCTGACGTGCGCGGACAGGAAAGTGTGAAGCGCGCACTGGAAGTGGCGGCTGCCGGTGGACATAATCTCATCATGATAGGTCCTCCGGGAAGTGGTAAATCAATGATGGCGAAACGCCTGCCAAGTATTCTGCCTCCATTATCGCTCAGCGAAAGTTTGGAGACCACACAGATTCATAGTGTGGCTGGTAAACTATCGCGCGACACCAGTCTCATCTCGCAACGACCATTCAGAGCGCCACACCACACCATCTCGCAGGTGGCATTGGTTGGTGGCGGACAGAATCCGCAACCCGGTGAAATCAGTTTGGCACACAATGGTGTGCTGTTCTGCGACGAGTTGCCTGAGTTCAACCGGTCGGTGCTGGAGGTGATGCGCCAGCCTTTGGAGGACCGCTGTATCACCATCAGCCGTGCGAAATACAGCGTGCAGTATCCCTGTTCGTTTATGTTTGTAGCCTCCATGAATCCATGTCCTTGCGGCTATTATGGCGATCCCACTCACAGTTGTGCCTGCACGCCCGGACAGATACAACGGTATATGAACAAGATCAGTGGTCCGTTGCTCGACCGTATCGACATCCATTGCGAGATACAAGCCGTGCCTTTCGCACAACTCTCGCAGATGGCTCCCGGTGAATCGAGCGAAACGATTCGCGCCAGAGTCATTGCCGCTCGCAAGATGCAGGAGGAACGGTTTATGGATTACAAGGGCATCCACTGCAACGCCCAAATGACGGAGCGCATGCTGCATCAGTTTGCCGAACCTGATGCCTCATCCATGGACATGTTGCGCATGGCTATGGAGCGATTGAAACTCTCTGCACGAGCCTATAGCAGAATCCTCAAGGTGGCACGCACCATTGCCGACCTTGAAGGATCGGCGCAAGTGCAGCAACAACACATCGCTGAAGCCATCGGTTACCGCAACCTCGACAGAGGTGACTGGGCTGAGCGAGGGATATAAATCACGCCTATAGGGATTTGAAAACCCAAGCAATTATCACACAATAGAAACATGCCGTTCGCCAAGCAGAACGGTGGAGCATAACAACTAAATAACTTGATGATGAAAAAACTATTCACAACCGTCATGCTGACGCTGGCATTGACATCGACAATGGCACAACAGACCGTGCAACAGTCGGCAGACTACGTACCTACCAAGGAGAACCTTGAGGCACGCCAACATTTTCAAGACGAGAAATTCGGCATCTTCCTCCACTGGGGACTCTATGCCATGCTTGCCACAGGAGAATGGACCATGCACAATGCAGACTTAAACTACAAGGAATATGCCAAACTCGCAGGCGGCTTCTATCCCTCTCGCTTCAGTGCCAAAGAGTGGGTAGAGCAGATCAAGGCATCGGGTGCCAAATACATTTGCTTCACCACCCGCCATCACGAAGGCTTCTCCATGTTCGACACCAAATACTCGGACTATAATGTCGTGAAGGCTACACCCTTTAAGCGTGACATCGTGAAAGAACTTGCTGACGAATGTCACCGACAGGGTATTGACATCCACTTCTACTATTCACACGTCGACTGGCAACGTGAGGATGCACCGCTGGGACGTACCGGACACGGCACAGGACGACCCAAAGAAAAACAAAATTGGAAGTCGTACTATAAGTTTATGAACAACCAACTCACCGAACTGCTCACCAACTATGGCAAGGTAGGAGCCATCTGGTTTGACGGTTGGTGGGATCAAGACATCAATCCATCATTTGACTGGCAACTGCCCGAACAGTATGCACTCATCCACCGTTTGCAGCCTGCATGCCTCATCGGCAACAACCATCACGTGACTCCATTCCCTGGCGAAGACTTCCAGATGTTTGAGCGCGACCTGCCTGGCGAAAACTCTGCCGGACTCTCCGGACAGTCTATTTCGCAGTTGCCACTTGAAACATGCGAGACAATGAACGGCATGTGGGGCTACAAGATTACCGACCAGAACTACAAATCGACCCATACACTCATTCAATATCTGGTGAAGGCAGCAGGCAAAAATGCCAATCTGCTCATGAATATCGGTCCGCAACCTGATGGTTGTCTGCCCGCTGTTGCGGTGGAACGTCTGAAGGAGATGGGCGACTGGATGAAGGTATATGGCGAAACTATCTATGGCACACGCGGTGGATTTGTTGCACCTCACGACTGGGGAGTGACCACACAGAAGGACAACCGACTGTTTGTGCATATCCTCAACCTGCAAGACAAGGTGCTCTATCTGCCCACTGGCAATAAGCAGATGAAGAAGGCTGTAGATTTTGTCAGTCGTAAGGCGGTGAAGATGCAGAAGTGTCAAGGCGGTGTGATACTCACGCTTGACGCTGTGCCTACAGCTGTTGATCAGGTCATCGAAATAGGATTCATCCAGTAAACGGATTGATGCTATCAGCAGAAACGAGAGTTCATCCGAGATGAATGAATCTATTATATAAGGTTTGCGTGCGTACACACACGTGTATGCACGCACACGCGATGTCGTAAAAATCGACCACTCGACCACAGATATGACATAACACGTTGTAAGATATACGGTTAGATGGGTGGTCAGAAATCATACAACGGCATTTTCGACCACACTTCGGCCACCCGTGCAAACACGCGGTTTGCCATCTTCATATAAACGCTAAGCAAGCTATATCTATTGAAGTCAAAGACATACTGATGTTTTTCACGCTTTTGCAGAACCTTGACAATACTTTTGTCAAACGTTGGGCAATACCTTTGTCAAACGTTGGAAAATATCTCTTTCAAACGTTGGAAAATATCTTTGTCAAACGTTGGAAAATATCTCTTTCAAACGCTGAAAAGACCTTTTTCAAACGTTGGATATTACTCTTATCAATCATTGAAAAAGACCTTTATCAACCGTTAGACAATACCTTTGCTAAACGTTGGAAAATGTCTTGGGAAATATCGGGCAATATCCCGCACATAGTAGGATTGCGCCTTGCGTAAATTAAAGGTGGAATCTCGCGCGGAGACTCCACCTTTACTGATATCTTACGATGCAGATGCTTATTTGTCTTTCAGTTCCACTACAAAGCGGATGCCATGACGGAACTCGTCGTCGAGACGGAGATGACCGTTGAGTTTATACGCCATCAGACTGCAAGTGGGGAAGGTAAGTCCGTCGTCTTCAGTCAGATCGGCAATCTCGGAGAATGCCTGGAAAAGTGTTTCGCGCTTCTCTTCGGGCAAGGTCATACCCACAGCCGTTACCAAGAAATTGCCGGTATGGGGGTTGCGCTTCTTAAACTCAAGGTTGATGCGCTCCACGCCATCGGCCTTTACCACCTCTTCTACGATATTGAGCAATATGGTGCGCAAAGCGTCCTCGTTAGTAGCGAAAGAGATGGGTTGGGCAGTACAAGTCACTTCGGTAGTGGACTTGACCATAGCCTTTACCTCTTGGGTGACTTTCTCGCAGAACTGTCCCATATTGTGACTGGTGAGTTCGTAGTGTTCCTCGCGAGTCTGCTCAAGCATCATATAGTTTTCTATGTGTGCGATATAGTTTTGCAAAGCCTTGACCTGTCGCTTGGTATCGCCTTGCTCCATGGCATCGAGTGACGGGCGGATTTGTGCGCTGATATTATTGAGGAACTTGTTTTTCTGCTCGTTATTGCTATTTGCCAAATCGAGGCTGGTCTTCAAGCGCTTGATTTCTCTGACGTTTTTGAACATGACAAAGAGGAAGAAGAGAAGGCCGGCAGCCAGTCCTACGCCAATAACTATAAGGATGACGATGAACGCCCATTGCGCAGTAATGGTAGTAGCCTTGGTGCTTATTTCGTCCTGTGCTTCAGCGTATTGTGCTTTGACAGTTTTCAGTTCGTTGACAGCTCTGATGCCTGCAATAGAGTCGGTCCATTCGTCATACATCTTGTTGATGATGCCCACCATCAAGTCGTTATTGTCTTGTTTGGCTTTGGCAATAAGGTCTTTGAAACACTTTTCCTTGCCGTTATCATCCTTGCCTTTTGCATTCATGGCGAAGATCTCCTTATAGCATACAGTAGCCAAAGGTGCGTTGCCAGTGGTACGTGCAAAGGCAGCTTTCTTCATGAGCATGTCTTCAATGACATCTTTTTTCTTGCTGGCACGTGCATAGTTTTCCATCAGCGCCATTTGAGCTTTACGTTCTGCCGTCTTGTTCAGACGGGTGTAGAGGCGGAAACGTTCGTTGCTGACAAGATAATGCAAATCGGGATTGCCGGCTCCAAGCATGGCATCGAGGGCTCTGCAAGTGGCAAAAGCCTCTCGCCAGAGACGGTTTTCTGACTGTCGGACGCTGGTCTGTACACCGTTTTCTACGGTTTGTCGCAGGTTTTGTGCGACCGTTGTGAGTGTGCTGCAAGCAACTAGTAGGGCAAGGATTAACTTTTTCATAATCTGACTGGTGTTTAGGTTATCTTATGCAAAGGTAGTAAATGATATTCAAAAACGAAACACATCTGCTGTTTTTTTCGTCTATTTTTCACCTTTTTTCGTTGTTTTCAATAGTTTCTTTGGATTGAAAGACCATGCTCATTTCCTTTGTGTCATACTTGACAGGGCAACAATGCCCTAAGAGGAAGGCCATAATTCCTTTCCCTATCATCTTACGCACGCGTACATTATTATATAAGTAGGACGATTCGCTGTGGATGACCGACTGTTGAATGGCATTTCTTTCAAACATCAATAAGACCTTTTACCCAATATTGTATAGAAAAAGAGAGTATATGGCTTCGGGATGCGTTCGGGATGCGTTCGGGATGTGTCTTACTCATATTGGTGGTCGATTGGTGGTCGAAAACGCAGCAATTAAGCCATCGACCACCACCATAATGCCATATCTCTCAAAGGATTACATCATAGTGGTGGTCGTGTGGTCGAAATATTTCTGAAAACTAAATTTTCTGTATGTCAGTCGGTACGCTATCCTACCCGCTGGGAATGATGCATCAGTATTCAAACGAACTGCCGCCAAGAAATTCGCGAAGTAGCGATGTGGGCGGTATCTGGTCTTCCTTGATGGTGTGGATGTAGCGCAGAAACTTCATCAATCTATATGCCTCGGCATACTCTTCGCAGTTTTCAGGCACCTGTTCCAACAAGGGCAACGCCTGATTCTTCAGTACTGCCAGTTCGAAAAGCATGGCAGAATTGAACATAGCATCGGCATTTTCCTGATAAGGAAATATCCAGCGGTTCTCACCCCGGCGTACCGAAGGCCAACGACGGATGGTGTCGCATGCCGATACCCCACGGTATTTATAGTCACGAACGATACGGCGCAATAGGCGGTTGTCGGTAGTCGGTATGTAATTGTGCGTGTCGAGCAGGATGGTGGTCAATGCCGAAGCATAGACACGGAATATCTGATCGTTGGGGATAGATGCTGTCAGTTCGGGATTGAGCGCATGGATTCCTTCCAAGACAAGTACCTCGTTGCCCTGAAGTCGTAGGCGACGACCGCTTTTTTCACTTCTGCCCATCTGGAAATTATAGCGTGGCAGTTCCACTTCTTCGCCTCTGAACAGGGCATTCATCTGCTCGTTGAGCAAAGGAATGTTGAGTGCATGCAGATGTTCGTAGTCGTAGTCGCCAGTCTCATCGCGCGGTGTCTGGTCGCGGTTCACGAAGTAATCGTCGAGCGAAATGCCAATGGTATGGATACCGTTGACCGCCAGTTGTACCGAAAGGCGCTTGCAGGTGGTGGTCTTACCGCTCGATGAAGGACCGGCTATGAGCACCATCTTCACATTTTTCCGTTTGGCAATCTCATCGGCTATCTGCGCAATCTTCTTCTCTTGCAGCGCCTCGCTCAGTTGGATGAGTCCGTTCGACTTCCCCTCTTCCACCGCTTTGTTCAGGTCGCCAATGGTACTGATGCCGAGGATGTCCTGCCAATGGTGGTGCTCCATAAAGATGTCGAACATCTTGTCCTGACGCACCAGTTCGCCCAAACGTGACGGATCTTGTGGTGACGGCACGCGCAGAAGGATTCCGCCGAAATACGGTTCGACGCCGAAAAGTGTCAGTTGCTCGGTATTGGTGAGCATCGAGCCATAGTAATAATCCACATAGCCATCTATCTCATAATAGGTGGTATAGAGCGATCCCAACCCTTCAAGGAGCTTCACCTTCGATACGGTTCCCATCTCACGAAACATGCGGATGGCATCTTCGGTTGTTGTTTGATGGCGATGAATGGGGATGGCAGCAGCCACAATCTCCTGCATGCGCTTTCTAATGGCAGCCACATCAGCATCGGTCACCTGATGCCCGATATGCAAATCGCAATGGTAGCCATTGCTCACAGGCACATTGATAACCACATGTCCCGTGCCATAAAGGTCGTGGACAGCCTTGCAGAGCACGAAAAACAAACTGCGAGTATATGCTCTTAGCGCAGAAGGATGGCGGAGACTGAGAAACTCCACATCCTTACAATTATACACGCGATAGTGCATTCCCTCTATCTTATTGTTAACTCGTGCACTTATCGGACCGTACTCCATGGTAAGACCCGAAAAAGAAAAAATATCAGAAAGTGTACTTCCGATGCTTACATTTAATATTTTTTTATTATTTTTGCAACGGATTTGAACCATTTGTTCCATAGGCATATTGTTTGCATTAGTCGTGGACAAAGTTAGTGAATATATTTAGAATACAATAAGAATTTAAACTTTTTAAACTTCCAAGTATGTCAATTTGGATTCTTTTCAAGCTTTTGGGATCACTTGCCCTGCTGATGTTCGGTATGAAATCAATGAGTGAGGCTCTCCAAAAAATGGCAGGACCGCAATTGCGACATGTCCTCGGTGCTATGACCACCAATCGTTTTATGGGTATGACCACTGGTATGCTTGTCACGGCAAGTGTACAGTCGAGCACCGCTACAACTGTGATGACCGTTTCGTTTGTAAACGCTGGTCTGCTGACTTTAGCACAGGCTATCTCAGTTATTATGGGTGCTAATATTGGAACAACCCTGACGGCGTGGATTATGTCGGCAGGGTTTTCTTTTAATATCACCGACTTCGTCTATCCGGCTTTCTTTTTCGCCATTATCCTCATCTATTCGAAGAAAAAGCGCTTCATAGGCGACTTCGTGTTTGGTATTGCCTTCATGTTCCTCGGTCTCGGCACACTCCGACAGACCGGTATAGACATGCACCTCGGAGAAAACCAAGCCGTGCTCGACTTCTTCGCATCGTTCGATCCCAACGCTTTCAGCACCACACTCATCTTCCTGCTCCTTGGAGGTGTGCTTACCTTCTGTGTACAGTCGTCGGCTGCTGTCATGGCTATCACCATGATTCTCTGTTCGAGCGGAGTATTGCCCATCTACCAGGGTATCGCACTCGTCATGGGTGAGAACATCGGTACCACAGTCACCTCAAACTTGGCTGCCATGTCTGCCAACACACAGGCGCGGCGTGCAGCACTTGCACACATGTTCTTCAACGTCTTCGGTGTGATATGGATACTCTTCGTGTTCCGTCCGTTCGTCGATATGGTCTGCGGACTCGTTGGCTACGATGTGGATATGGACCGCGCCACTACCACAGCCAAGGCTTTTCTTGCCAATTCCGCCAAACTCAGTTTTGTGCTGGCTGCCTTCCACACCTGCTTCAATGTTGCCAATACCGCTATACTCATCTGGTTTATCCCACAAATCGAACGCTTCGTATGCTGGGTGATCAAGCCTAAAAAGGTGGATGAAGAGGAGGACTTCCGTCTGCACTTCATTACTGCTGGCTTCATGAAGACTCCAGAGCTCTCGGTATTGGAGGCTCAAAAGGAGATACAGCAGTTTGCCATCCGCATACAGCGCATGTTCGGTATGGTCAAAGAACTGTTGGTGGAGAAAGACGAGAAGACATTTAATAAGATGTACTCACGTATAGAGAAGTATGAAGGAATATCCGACAACATGGAATTGGAAATTGCACAATACCTCGATGAAGTGTCGGACGCTCATCTCTCTGACGATACCAAAGCTAAAATCCGTGCGATGCTGCGCGAAATATCAGAGATTGAAAGTATCGGCGACGCTTGCTACAACATTGCACGCACCATCTCTCGCAAATATCAGGGCAAGCAAGACCACTTCAATCAAAAGCAGTATGAGCACATTTTCCAAATGATGGAACTCACAGACCAAGCCCTGACGCAGATGAATGCGCTAATGGCAGGCAGAAAAGTGTCGTACGATGTCAACCGTTCGTTCAACATCGAGAACGAAATCAATAATTACCGCAATCAGTTGAAGTCACAAAACATCAACGACGTGAACAACCATGCATACACCTATGCCGTGGGCACCATCTATATGGATATCATCAACGAATGTGAGAAATTAGGCGACTATGTGGTCAACGTAGTAGAAGCACGCATGGGCACACGTCAAAAAGATGCATAAAAAATGCAATTTTAACACTGATGTAACATTTATTTGGATTTTTTTAAGTAAATTTGCCTCGGATTTATATAACAAACAACAAGTATGAACAAAAAACTACTTCTTCTGATGGTTATGGTGTTGACTTCAACACTCACCATCATGGCTCAGATCACTACCTCCGCCCTTAGCGGTAAGGTAACGACGCAAGACACGAAGGAGGAGGTGATTGGTGCTACGGTACAGGCCGTACACGTTCCCTCTGGTACTCGTTATGCTACAGTGACCAACATCGACGGACGCTTTACCATCCAAGGTATGCGTACTGGTGGTCCTTACACGGTGACCATCAGTTATGTGGGCTACACAACTCAAGTGGTAAAAGATGTTACCCTGCAGCTTGCTGAAACCTACAACCTCCCTGTTGAACTTTCAGTCAATGCTAACGAATTGACCGAAATCGTGGTTAGTGGTAAGGCTTCTAAGTTCTCTGCCGAGAAGACTGGCGCTTCTACCAACATCAACAACGCGCAGATTGTCAATATGCCAACGGTCAACCGCAGCATCACAGACATCACGCGTCTCTCTCCTTATGGTGGTAGCGGAATGTCGTTTGCTGGTCAGGATGGACGTACAGCTAACTTCACCGTGGATGGTGCCAACTTCAACAACAACTTCGGTTTGAGCGATAAGCTCCCTGGAGGCGGCAATCCTATCTCACTCGATGCTATCGATGAGTTGCAAGTAGTTATTTCTCCCTATGACGTACGTCAGACCAACTTCATCGGTGGTGGTATCAACGCTGTAACCAAGTCGGGTACCAACAAATTCAAGGGTACTGCCTACGTATATCATCGCAACGAGAATATGCGCGGCGACGCTATCGAGCGCGAGGCTATCAGCGGGGCACGCGAGAAAGACCAGAAAACCACTTACGGATTCACACTCGGTGGTCCTATCATCAAAAACAAGCTCTTCTTCTTCGCCAACGGTGAAATCGTGAAGACTCCTACTATCGCTTCACGCTGGAGAGGTTCGGAGAATGGTATCGCTGATCCTAACAACTACATCTCACGCACCAAGCTGTCTGACCTGAAAACTGTTTCAGAATTCGTAAAACAGAAATACGGTTATAACACCGGTTCATGGACTTCATTCCCTGCAGATGAGGAAAACAAGAAGTTCCTCTTCCGTTTGGACTGGAACATCACAGACCGCCATCACGTAGCATTGCGCTACAACTACACCAAGAACCGTAGCTGGAGCGCTCCTAACGCTTCTTCAATGGACGGTGGTACACGTGCTGTCAATGCTCGTATGTCACAGGCTTCTATGGCTTTCGCAAACAGTATGTATGCGATGGACAACGTCGTAAAGACCTTCTCACTCGATTTGAACAGCCGCTTCACCGACAATATCTCAAACCAGTTGCTGGCTACATACTCGAAACTCGACGACGTGCGCTTCACCAACTCTTCTGTATTCCCACACATCGATATCCTCGATGGCGGTCAGATGAGCGTTGACGGAACTGTTGAAGCTGACGGTACAGACAACTACATGGCTTTGGGTGAAGAGCTTTTCACCTACAACAACGCCGTTCACAACACAGTATGGAACATCAAGGACGACGTTACCTTCTATCTTCGTTCACACAAGATTACTGCCGGACTGAGCTTCGAACACCAGATGGCAGACAACCAGTATATGCGTAATGGTACGGGTTACTACCGCTATAAGAGCATGAGCGACTTCCTCAACGGCGAAGCTCCTGAGATTGTCTGCTTGACCTATGGTTACAATGGTGAGTCAAGCCCTGCTGCACGCGTACAGTTCAACAAGTTTGGCATCTATGCACAGGATGAGTGGAACGTTACTCCAAAACTCAAACTCACATACGGCATCCGCTTCGACAATCTTGCATTCAACGACGATGACTTGATGACCAACCAGAAAATCTACGATTTGGACTACAACGGACGCCACATCGATACAGGTAAATGGCCTGGTTCTACCATAACAATCTCACCACGTGTGGGCTTCACCTACGACGTATTCGGCGACAAGAGCCTGAAGGTACGCGGTGGTACGGGTCTCTTCTCAGGACGTCTGCCTCTCGTATTCTTCACCAATATGCCTACCAACTCAGGTATGGTGCAGTATCAGGCACAGCTCAATGCGAAAACCAAGTTGAATGGTGAACTGATTGATATGGACACATTCAAAGGTGGTCTCGTGGTTAACGAAAAAGGACAGCCTACTATTGATGCGCTGCGCAACAAGCTCATCGGCATGGGATTCCCAGAGACTATCACTCCTGAGGAAGGTGCACTGCCCTCTTCTATCTCTGCAGTAGATCCAGACTTCAAGATGCCTCAGGTATGGAAGACCTCATTGGCTGTTGACTATCAGATTCCAGTGTCATTCCCATTCTCTGTAACTGTTGAGGGTATCTTCAACAAGACGCTGAACGCAGCTACGCTGTCTGACTGGAGTGTACGGGATGTACGTGGTTTCACTCGTCTCAATGGCGCTGACAACCGTCCTATCTATCCTACCGGTGCAGGTCGTCTGCCCAATGTGAAGCAGGCTTATGTACTGGAGAACACCAGCCGCGGTTACGGATGGTCTGGTAGCATCACTCTTAATGCACAGCCTTGGGACTTCATGAGTTTGATGGCTGCCTATACACACACCGTGTCTAAGGAAGTGACTTCACTGCCTGGTTCAAATGCCTCATCAGTTCTGAACTACATCTCTACCGTATATGGTCCTAACAATATCAAGCTCCACAACGGTAAGAACGTAACTCCAGACCGCTTCATCGCATCGGCTACAATCCACGATAAGAGCAACAACCACTATAGCTTGATCTATGAAACATGGCGCGGTGGATACAACTACTCTTATATGACAATGAACGATATGAACGGCGATAGCTACAACTACGATGCCATTTATATCCCAACAGACCAGCAGGTGGCTAACAAGGAGTTCCGCTTTGTATCAGAAGACGACCAGAAACGCTTCATGGATTATGTGCACAACAACAGCTATCTGAAGAACCACCAGGGCGAATATGCCGAGGCATACAGCCTCTACTCACCTTGGGTACACCGCATCGACTTCAGCTACAAGCACGACTTCAAACTTGACATTGCCAAGCACACACACACACTACAGGTTAGCTTCGATATGAAGAACGTACTGAACTTCTTCAATTCAAGCTGGGGCGTATCGAAGTACCTCAATCCCGAAATCGGTTCTGAGGCACGCATCCTGAAGTATGAGGGTTACGACGCTGATGGCATTGCCACCTTCTCTACTCCGAAGTCTATCAATGGCAACACCAAGACCTTTGTGCCCAATCATGCCATCGGTCAGTGCTGGTATGCTTCTGTAGGTGTTAAGTACATTTTCTAATCATTTAACAGAACAGATTTATGAAACTGAAATATATTATCGCTCCGCTTCTTGCAGTCCTGACACTGTTCACGGCTTGTAACGAAGACCAGGAGTTGGCATCATTGGACCAAATCAGTGTGTCAAAATCCATGGTTGCCCTGCCACTTACTGGCGGTAGAGACACCGTAGTGATCAAGGGTCAATATATCGACTACACCTTGGTGAACTCAAGCGACGCAGTTGTTAAACTTGGCGATAGCGATTATCCCAGCTGGTTGAACATCAGCGTAGAAAAGGCTAAAGATAAGAAAGGTCAGGAGATTGATGACCAGTACAACATGATCTTCGTAGCCGATGCTACTGAGAAAGTACGCAAACCTGCCTATCTATTGCTCAATACCCCAAAACAGACTCAGCGCATTATGGTATTGCAGGGTGTTCAGGGCGAACTGCCTCTCTCTACCTGTGCACAGGTATTGGCTGGTCCTGACGGTGACACTTATAAGGTAAAAGGTACTGTAACTAAGATTGTACAAACCACATATGGTAACTGGTATCTGAATGATGGTACTGGCGAAGTATATATCTATGGTACGCTCGATAAAAAGGGTAATACTAAAAACTTTGCAAGTCTCGGTATCGAAGAAGGTGACGAGGTAACTGTAGAGGGTCCAAAGACTACTTATGGTTCTACCGTTGAACTCGTCAATGTAACGGTTGTCAAGATTAAGAAGTCTATCGTTAAGGTTGACTCTGTTATGGTTAACTCTGTAAAAACAGACACTCTGCCTAAGGCTGGTGGCGAAGCAATCGCATATCTGACCAACAAGGGTGAAGGTGTTGACGTGAAGATTCCTGAGGAGGCAGAAAGCTGGCTCTCTATCAAGTCTATCAATACCAAGAACGGAATTTCAACCGTTGTATTCAAGGCTAATGCCAACAATGGTGGTGACCGTGTAGCAGAAGTAAGCTTCACCAGCACCAGCGGTTCTAACTCTTCTACTGTAACCAAGCAGATTGTTCAGTTGGGTGCCATCATCGAATGTCCTATCAGCGAGTTCCTTGCTTCTAAGGAAGATGCTACTGTATATCGTCTGACCGGTGTCATCACCAAGGTGGCTAAGGCTGAATATGGTAACATCTATATCAGAGACTACACCGGCGAGGCGTATGTTTATGGCATTGGTAACAAGGGTGACTTTGAGAAACTCGGCCTGAAGGTTGGCGACATCGTCACCTTGACTGGTACACACGCTTCATTCAAAGGCAATCCTCAGGTGAAGGGTGGTAAGTATGAGAAGCACAAAGCTGTAACAAAGATTTCTGCTGCTGATTTCGTAAAACTGAAAGACGACAAGCAGACTTACTACATGCTGACTGGTACAATTACCACTGCAGGCAACGGCAACAAGACCGAACTGAATACCTATGGTAACTTCGACTTGGTTGATGAAACTGGCGCTGCCTACATCTACGGTGTGCAGACTGGTTGGGAGAATACTCCTCAGAACTCAAGAAAGCACTTCAGCGACCTTGGCAAGAAGCTCGGTGACGAAATTACCGTTATCGGTTACAAGACATCGTTCAACAACAAGCCACAGATGGGTGGTGCATTCTACTTCGAACCTAAGAAATAATCAGACTATACAAGTCATACATCAAAGGGAACTCCTATCGGGGTTCCCTTTTTATATTTGTCCGCGAACAATCGTTTGATAGAGGAATGAATGATTCGAAATGAACTCATATCGCCTGAGGCATTTCATGTGCGAAGTTGAATAATATCATGGAAATAACCAAATTGCGAACCGATTATTTTGCACTTTCACCATTATTCGCTAACTTTGCACAAAAAGCAAAAGCTATAAGGCCATGGCAAAGAATCAGAACTGGAAAGACGACTGCTGGGTGTTGCTCATACAACTATACCAAAAGAAGCCGGCAGGGCTCAAACCCCTGTACTGCAAGGCTATGGTGGATCTCAGCCTCGAACTGCACGTTCCGCCACAAACACTCCATCAGAAGATGAAGCAACTGGAAAGCCTCGACACGCCCCGAATCCAACAACTGTGGCAACACTATGCCAACAACCCACAACGTCTGAACCGAGCAGTAAAGTTGCTGAGACGAATGGCAGGATTCGGCAATAGTGGCGAATTCTACGAGGGGGTGGAACTACAAGAGTCGTTTGAACACGATTTCAGACCTATTGAAGGTGATAGTCAACTGATGCCTGCCACACTCATCATCATTCTCGACCAGTATTTCAGACTGACACCCATCACCATGGTTCCAGAAACTCCAGAAATACAGGACCTGGCCCGACTAATGCACATGTCTGCAGCAAAGATTGCTGACATCATGGAAGTATATCAACACTGCGACCCCTATCTCAATAGAAATGAGATGCTCTTTAGTCCCATCTTCCCTGCTTGTCAGGATATATGGCAGAGATACGGCAATAGCGATACCGAACAACTGGCTACGCTGGCCGAACAACTCAAGGCGTATTACCGATGAAACAAGAACAGACACAAGAACAACAACTGTCACAATCGCTCCGGCAAACCCAGAGCATCACACAGCAACAGTTGCTCCAAGCGCAACTCACAGAGATGCCTACGGCGCAACTCATGGAACGCATACGCACTGAAATGGACGATAATCCTGCGCTGGAATCATCGGGCACCGATGAAGAGAACGATTGGCACGACGATGAACCATCAGACACCGATACTGATACCAACGAAGACTACGAACAACGCAACGAACGCGAAGAACGTAACGATGCGCTCGATGCCGCTTTAGAACGCATTGGACGCGATGATGAAGACCTTCCCGTATATCACAGCGGACCATCTTATGGCGAGGAACGCGAAGAGATGGTCTATGGCGAAACACTCTCTTTCTATGATCAGCTCAAGGAACAAGTGGGGCTCTTGCCACTTGATGAGCGCCAACGATATATCATGGAATACATCATTGGCTCACTCGACGAAGACGGGCTACTGAGAAAAACACTCGATAGCATAGCCGACGAACTGGCTATCTACCACAACATTGACACCAATGAACACGAATTGCAAAAGCTCTTGGAGATGCTCCAAGACTTTGACCCCGCTGGTATTGGTGCACGCTCATTGCAAGAATGTCTGCTCTTACAAATCAAAAGACGTGAACCATCACGGCTGACCACTCTAATGGAACAAGTGGTCACGAACCACTTCGACGATTTTACCAAGAAGCACTGGCAACAAATCAGACAAAGTCTGCAATTGACAGAGATGCAAGTCGATACACTCATGGCAGAGATGCGCAAACTCAACCCCAAACCTGGTGCATCAATGGGCGAAGCCGTAGGGCGTTCACTCCAACAAATCACACCCGATTTCATCATCGATACACAGGACGACGGCACCGTGACCTTCCAACTCAATACTGGAGAATTGCCCGAACTGCATGTATCACCATCGTTTTCCGAAACACTCAGTCAATATCAGACCAACAAAGAAAATATGAGCCGCCAAATGAAGGAAGCGTTGCTCTATACTAAAAAGAAAGTGGATGCCGCTCATAGTTTCATAGAAGCTATCAAGAGCAGACGCCGCACACTTACCATGACTATGAATGCCATCATACAATGGCAACATCGCTATTTCGAAGAAGGCGACGAGACACTGCTACGCCCTATGATTCTCAAGGATATTGCGGAAAAGACAGGCCTCAACCTCACCACCATCTCCAGAGCCTGCAACGGTAAATATGCACAAACACGAT
>SAMEA104315432__coassemble_153_pt1 | contig 41492 bp, 33 predicted proteins | sample SAMEA104315432__metabat2_low_PE_029 | metagenome-assembled genome bin SAMEA104315432 (sample SAMEA104315432) | gut metagenome | biome: Monkey gut; feature: monkey-associated habitat; material: faeces | place: China | collected 2013 | reverse complement strand
AAAGGTAATAGAAGAAAATGAAGCTAACAAGGCTGCATCGCGGATACGCTTACACCAACTATATTTTTCTTTCCCTGGAGTCTGACGTGTTTGAATCGATTGCCTATCGTTGGAAACTACATTTATCCAACGTTTGAAATAACTTTTTCGCAATGTTTGAAATAACTTTTACCCAACGTTTGATATAACTCTTTTCAACGTTTGACACAACTATTATCCAACGTTTGACACAACTATTACCCAACGTTTGACAATACTCTTACCTAACGCTTGACAATACTATTATCCAACGTTAGACAAAACTTTTGTCAGGCGTTTGAAAAACTCTGAAAAAACAAGTGTAGCATTCCTGTAATTATTGTGAGAATAACAGCAACAATGTTGCATATCAGCAATTATCGTTGGTCAATTTGCCACAAAACATCATACTTTTGATGGAAATGTCTTAGTTCTCGATATTTTTATTTAATTTTGCAACGATAAGCAATCAACATATACATTATCTATAATAAGCATACACTATGAAGATATTCGCCGTTGGCATGAACTACCTCCAGCATACCGAAGAACTGGACGGAAAGGCATATAAACCAGAGAAGCCTGTGATATTTACCAAGGCTGATTCGGCTTTGTTGAAAGACCACAAGCCTTTCTTTATTCCTGACTGGAGCAGTCAGGTGGACTATGAAACAGAATTGGTGGTGCGCATCTGCCGATTGGGAAAGAGTATTCCCGAACGCTTTGCCCACAGATACTATGATGCCGTGACCGTGGGAATCGATTTTACCGCCCGTGATCTGCAGCGCGAAGCACGCGAGAAAGGATTGCCCTGGGAACTCTGCAAGGGTTTCGATGGCTCGGCTGTTATTGGCGAGTGGGTCGATGTGGAGAAGTTTCGCGACATTCAGGCACTCCATTTCCATCTCGACATCAATGGCAAGACGGTGCAGGAAGGCTGTTCAAGCGATATGCTCTATCGTGTTGACGAGCTCATTGCCTATATCTCGCAATATTTCACACTGAAAACAGGCGACCTGCTCTATACCGGCACACCTGTTGGAGTGGGCCCCGTGCATATTGACGACCATTTGGAAGGATGGATAGAAGAACGAAAAGTATTGGAATTCAACTGTAAGTAGATGAAACACGCATGGCTGAGTCTTATCGTGTTGCTCGTGTTGCTGACACCTTGTCGCGCACAACGCACCATCAACCTGACGGCTCCTGAGGTCAGGATTGACTCTGTATTGCCACGCGTAAGCTATTCCATTCCACTCTGTGGCGCATACCTCGACTCCGTATATACAGTAAGTCTCGACTATCCCGAATTCATCCCGATGGGTAATGCCGATGTGCAGCGCCTGCAGAAAATTACAGACGCATCGTTGCCGCGTATTCCACGCATATCCCAACAACTCAGCGTCGCACGTAAAAAAGGAAGCCTTGAAGTTTCTTTCGTACCGTTGGTGAAGCGCGGACGTAAGCACCAGAAACTCGTGAGCTTTGTGCTTCGCATTGATGCCAAAGCCAAACCAACACGCAACCGCACACACCAATCTGCCACAGCATCTGTCAATCGCTATGCCGACCACTCGGTATTGGCAGAAGGGCGATGGGTGAAAATCAGCGTGCCTGCCTCAGGCATCTATCAGTTGACCGACAAACTACTGCGAAATGCAGGATTTGCAGATCCCTCGCGTGTTAAAGTCTATGGCTATGGTGGTGCCTTGCAGCCTGAATGGCTGACGGCAGACTATCTGCAAACCACCGACGATTTGCATGAAGTGGCAACCTGTCGCCTTTCCGATGGGCGTTGTCTGTTGATGGCAACAGGCCCTGTGACGTGGGACAGCAACCATCAGCGCATCCGTAATCCCTATGCCAATTACGGTTGTTATTTCTTGACTGAGGGCGACAACCCACTTACAATCGATACTGAAACCTTTTTGACCAACTGGCAATCGCATGCCGACCGCACGCATACGCTCTATGAGGTTGATGACTATGCATGGTATCAAGGAGGCAGAAATCTCTATGATGCCACGCGTATCACAGCCGCCAATCCTCGTAGTATTACCCTGCAAGGTGCACAAGACCACGATACCGGATCTCTGACTGTGACGCTCTCTGCCGACCAAGCCACTGCTGTGATGGTGGGAGTCAATGGGCAGAACGTGGGACAACTGGCAGTGGTATCGCGTGGCGAATACGATGAGATGCGTACTGCCACGGCAACTTTTCCCGTGACCGAACTGCTTGCAGCCAACAATAAAGTGACGCTCACGCCCGTCAATGCTCAGGCTGTGGTGCGTCTCGATCATATCTCGCTCTATCATGCTACACCGGAGGCTACACCCAATCTCGCTTCCGCAACATTTCCTGCACCAGACATTGTGGGACTGGTCAATAATCAGAACCTCCATGCCGACGGTCCTGCCGATATGATTATCATCATTCCTGCCGATCGTAAGATGCAGGAACAAGCCCAACGGTTGGCTGATTGGCACGAAACCCACGATACCCTTCGCGTGCGCATCGTTGCGGCCGACCAACTTTACAACGAGTTTAGTAGTGGCACACCCGATGCCAATGCCTACCGCCGCTATCTTAAAATGCTCTACGACCGCGCCACAACAGAGGCTGACCAACCGCGCTTTCTGTTGCTGATGGGGGATGGAGCATGGGATAATCGCATGCTTACCACCACTTGGCGAGGGTATCGGCCTGATCAGTTCCTACTCTGTTATGAGAGCGATAACTCCTATAGCCGTACCGGCAGCTATGTCTGCGACGACTATTTCACGCTCCTTGACGATGGCGAAGGTGCCAATCTCTTGGGTAGCGACAAGAGTGATGTGGCTGTAGGCCGCCTGCCCGTGCGTACTGTGAGTCAGGCGGAGGCGGTAGTGGATAAGATTATTGCCTATGCAGACAATCGCGATGTGGGCAGTTGGCAGAATCTTATTGTCGTGATGGGCGACGATGGCAACGAAAATCAACACATGGAAGATGCCGATGATGTGGCGAAACAAGTGGAACACCAACAGCCTTCTGTCCAAGTGAGGCGCATTCTTTGGGATGCCTATCAGCGCACATCGTCTGCCACATCTAACAGTTATCCCGATGTGACACGGCAGATACGTCAACTGATGAATACCGGAGCACTCGTTATGAACTATTCCGGTCATGGTGCAGCAACAAGCATATCCCATGAGAAGGTGGTGGATGTTACAGATTTCGCCAATGCCGTTTCCAGTCATCTGCCCCTTTGGGTTGCTGCCACGTGTGATATTATGCCCTTCGACGGACAGACAGAGAATATCGGTGAGACCGCACTGCTTAATCCCCATGGTGGCGCCATTGCCTTTTACGGTACCACGCGCACCGTCTTCCAGTCGTATAACCGGCTGATGAACCTGACCTTCATGCGTCATTTGCTCAATATTTCCGATGGGCGCCCCATGCCTATTGGTGAGGCTGTGCGCCGAGCAAAGAACGAATTGATAACTACCGGAGGCGACCTTACCGCCAACAAACTACAGTTTGTCCTACTTGGCGATCCTGCTTTGCGCTTGTCGCTCCCCGTCAGAAAGGTGCTTATCGATAGCATCAACGGTGTGGCTTTGACAGATACCGACCGTCTGATACCACTCTCTGCCGGTACTACAGTCAAGGTTTGTGGTCATGTGCAGCAGGGGGAGGGGGCTGATCCTGCTTTCAATGGACAGGTCACCGCCACGGTATGTGATGCTGCAGAGACGGTGGTGTGCCGACGAAACGATTCGTCACAGGCGCAGAAAGCCTTTGTATATACCGACCACACCCATACTTTGTTTACTGGAAGTGATAGCATCCGACAGGGTATGTTCTCGTTTTCCTTCACCGTGCCACGTGACATCAGCTATTCCGATGCCACAGGACTCCTGCATGTCTATGCGGTGAATACCGACCGCACACAGACTGCCAATGGGCATTGCGCCCGTTTTACTCTGGGCGGAACCGATGCCAATACCGATGATAACAAGGGCCCCGAAGTATATTGCTATCTCAATAGTAGCGACTTTGTGGATGGAGGGCGCGTCAATCCCACTCCTTATTTCATAGCCGAACTGGAAGATGCCAGCGGTATCAATGCCGCAGGCAATGGTTTGGGCCACAACCTGACCTTGGTGATTGACGGACAAACCACACAGACTTACAACCTCAACGATTATTTCGCTTATGATTTCGGTAGCCATACCCGTGGCACGGTAGGCTTTAGCATTCCCCAGTTGACAGCGGGCGACCACCATTTGATGTTCCGCGCTTGGGATATGCAAAACAATGTCACCACCCGCGAACTCAACTTCCGTGTGGTAGAAGGCCTTGCTCCTGGAGTGTTCGAAGTGGAAACCACACGCAATCCTGCCACTACCACTACCGGTTTCCGTATCATTCACGACCGTGTGGGTACAGCGCTCGACATCAGTATTGAGGTATTTGACATGGCAGGGCGCATGCTTTGGCAGCATCGCCAACAGGCAACACCATCAGACCGAAGTCTTACCATCGACTGGGATTTGTCTGCCAGTAACGGGCATCGTCTCTCTACCGGAGTCTATCTCTATCGGGTGCGCTTGGGTAGTACGGGAGGACAACAGGTGTCGAAAACCAAGAAACTGATAGTGTTGAGCAATAAATAATGCATGGCTACGTTATATTGATGATGAACAAAGTAAAGATTCTCCTTATAGCCATGTTGATGGCAACGGCAGCAAACGGTTGGGCGCAAGACGGCAAAAGTCAGTTCAACCCCATTGACCATGCCGTCATATCACAGACCATTGCACCCGATGCACGTGCGGCAGGTATGGGCGATGTGGGTGCTGCCACCGATCCTGATGTCAACTCACAATACTGGAATCCCGCTAAATATCCCTTCTGTATCAGTAGGGCAGGCATAGCACTCAACTATACGCCATGGCTCCGACAGTTGGTCAACGATATCGATTTGGCATATCTGTCAGGTTACTATCGCATCGGCGACTATTCCGCTATATCTGGTTCGTTGCGCTATTTCTCCTTAGGTGAAGTTTATACCGGCAGTGGTGACGATGCCATGACGGTGAAACCCTATGAGATGTCGCTCGATGTGGCATATTCGCTCATGCTCAGCGAACGCTTTTCTATTGCTGCCGCCATACGTTGGCTCTATAGTGATCTGCGTTACGACTATAGCGAAGACGCTTCGCCAGCATCGGCAGTGGCAGCCGATTTGGCATGCTACTATAACAACTACATCAATATCGGACAGCGCGAATGTCAGTTGGGACTGGGTCTGAACATCTCCAATATCGGTAGTAAGATTACCTATTTCGGCGATGAACGATCCAACTTCCTACCTGCCAATATGCGTTTGGGCGCTTCGCTGATGGTGCCTGTCGATGAGTATAACCGCTTTACCATAGCTGCCGATGCCAATAAACTATTGGTACCGACGGTGCCCAAACAAAACGAAGGCGAGAGCAAAGAGGAGTATGAACAGCGTGTCATCGATGAATACAACAATGTGAGTGCCATTTCCGGCATCTTCAAGAGCTTCCATGATGCACCTGGCGGACTGAAAGAGGAGTTGCAAGAGATACAGTGGAGTGTCGGTGCTGAGTATGTTTACCATGATCAGTTCACACTGCGTGCAGGCTATCACCATCAGAGTGAGAACAAAGGCAACTTGAAATATTTCACTGTGGGAGGCGGTTTTCGCATGAATGTCTTTTCGCTCGATGTGGGATATGTCATTGCCACAGCCAAAAGCAATCCGCTCGACCAGACCTTGCGCTTCACACTGGCATTTGATATGGACGGTATCAAGGACCTCTTCAAACGATAAATCTACACCAAATATAATACAGACAAACAACTATGATACGAGTAGGAATGGGATATGATGTTCATCAGTTGGTCAGCGGACGCGACCTTTGGATGGGCGGCATCAAGATAGAACACACCATGGGACTGTTGGGACATAGCGATGCAGATGTGCTGATACATGCCATCTGCGATGCCATATTGGGTGCAGCCAATATGCGCGACATCGGTTTTCATTTTCCAGATACCAGCAGCGAAACTGAGGGAATGGATAGCAAGATTATCCTCCGCAAGACTATTGAACTGATTGCCACCAAGGGTTATCGGTTGGTAAACATCGATGCCACTATCTGTGCCCAGCGTCCGAAGATGAATCCGCATATTCCTGCCATGCAACAATGTATGGCAGATGTTATCGGTACCGATCCCGATAATATTTCTATCAAGGCCACCACTACCGAACGTTTAGGATTTACCGGTCGTGAGGAGGGTATCTCTGCCTATGCCGTGGCGCTGATAGAAAAGTAGTGGCGATTGTTTTGGCAATCCCTTTCAACTATCTGTAGGCAGATCTTTTTATTTCTTTATCACTGCTCTTATTACAAACCAAAGGTGGCACAGCAGTGTGGAAACAAATCCATAATGGTTGCGCATGACTGTGAAACGCTCACGGAGCGAGGCACGGTGATGTTGTGTGGTATTGCCGCCATCCATAAAGTCGGATAGAATTTGATGGCTGTTGACAATAGGTAGATGTCGCTTCTCCGCATCTTTCATCAGTCGGATACACCAATCTACATCGGCAGAGTGGCGGTACTGCAGATTGTAATGATGCTGTTGCGCCACATCCGTGCGGGCATAAAACGACTGGTGACATACCAACATGCCCCATCGGAACGATCGCCAAGAGAGTTGGTGGGGTGGGCGAAGTCTTCGTAATCGTAGGAAATGGCCTTGCTCATCCACTATTGCTGTATCTCCATAGACCACTGCAGGCAGTGGGGCAGAGGTGTTGCCGGCTGTCTGTAGGTCTATCGTCTGACAAACAGTCTGTAGGGTGTCGTCGGCATGAAACACGTCGCCAGCATTGAGAAATACCAGATAATCGCCCGTTGCCTTCGCCATTCCTTTGTTCATGGCGTCATAGATACCCTTGTCGGGTTCCGACTGGATGACTACGGGATAATTCTTGCCCTCGGCATAGCGATGCGCTATGGCGAGTGTATCGTCTTTCGATGCACCATCTATAATAAGGTGCTCGATATGCTGATACGTCTGATGTGCCACACTGTCGAGGGTGCGTTGCAACACCGTAGCGGCGTTGTAGGTGATGGTGATGACGCTGATGGTAATGGTCTGTTGCATGAATAATAGTGGAAATTATTGTTTGGCTGTGGTCGGACGCATAGCGTTTTCATAAACCTGAATATACTGTCGTGCCACACGCTGTTGTGAAAAGCAGCGTGCCACCTTGTCGAGACACGCTTTGCCAACGGCAGTCGGATCGGCTTCCGATAGTGCCCAGCGAATGCCATTGGCAAGGTCTTCACCACTGCAATAGTCTGCTACATAGCCATTCTGCTGATGGTCAATCTCTTCGGGAATACCTCCGATGCGGAATCCTACGCTGGGCAACCCACATGCCATAGCCTCCATGATAGTGTTGGGAAGATTCTCCGAGAGTGAAGGCAATACAAAGACGTCGGCAGCCTGATAGACACTGACGATGCGTTGCTCGTTGCTGATATAGCCCAGTGGGTAGGAACGGAACGGCAACTGCGCCACTACATCTTCGGCATGACCGCTGAGGATAGCCACTGCGGTATGTTCCACCATGTCGGGGTAGCGCTTTGCTAATAGTTGGCAGGCTTCCGTCAGATACTGCATACCTTTGTTGGGATTGGTAGCGCGCTGTGATACAAATAGAATGATACGGTCATCGATAGGCAACGATAGGCGTTGGCGTGCAACCGTTTTGTCTCCAGGTCGATAAATATACGTGCTGATAGGGTTGGGGATAGCGCTGACAGTCTGTCCTTTCAGCAGTGCGCTCTGTCGAGCCTCACCTGCCAACCACTGGCTACAAGCAACGAAATTGATGTGTTGTCCCTCGAGCATGTGTTGTTTGCGACGCCATATCAACGATGATAGGTCGTTGGCAGAACCGCCACCGGGCAGCAACCGACAGTATTGACAAGCGGTTTTGAACCGTTCACATCCGAGTGTAAGATGGCAGATAGCTGTTGCAGGCCATATATCGTGCATGGTCCACACCACCGGTTTGCCACTCTCCAGGATGCGTCGGATGCCGTTGAGCGATAGCGTGCCTTGGTTGATCCAGTGGAGATGAATGATGTCAGCTTCTCGAAATTCGGGCAGTTTGGTGATGTCGCAACCAGCATTTGCCATATCCACTTCAAAGAGATGGCGGCGCTGAAAGCGTAGGCGCACCCAAATGCACAGGCGTTCCCATAGAAAATTCCAGTGTAGCCGTTTCTGATGAGGCATTTGTGCTACGCTGATATGATCACTTTCTTTAGTGCCTACCAGCATTTTTGCTTTCACACCATTGCCGTTTAGAGCCTCCAATAGACGCTTAGCTGCCACTGCTGCACCACCTGTTCGTTCGCTTGTGTTGACTATCAGAACTTTCATATCTTCTAATTTTGCTACAAAATTACAAGTTTTTCTATAATTCCATTCTATTTTTTAGAGAAAAATCGTCTATGGGCGTGGAAGCAGAAGGTGGTTTGCACTATCTTTGAGGCAATGCCTCTTCGATAGGCTGCACCTCGGAAATAAAAGAAAAACTACGTTTCTCTTTGTATTTCTCTCGGTTTGCACTATCTTTGAGACTACGTCTCTTCGATACTCACGTTCGGAAGAACAAATAAAAAACTGAGTTTTTCTTTGTTCTTCTCTCACTTAATCGTATCTTTGTGGCAAAAAAGAAAGAAATAGAATATGAATAAGAACGACTTTATGGCAAGAGCCATTGAACTATCGGAAAATAGTGTGAAGAATGGTGGTGGACCATTTGGTGCTGTCATTGTGAAAGATGGAGCGATTGTGGCAGAAGCATCCAATTGCGTCACAATAGACCTTGACCCGACTGCACACGCAGAGGTTAGTGCCATTCGTAAAGCAACAAAAGTGTTGGGAACATACGATTTGGCAGGGTGTGAAATCTATACCTCATGCGAGCCATGCCCTATGTGTTTGGGTGCTATCTATTGGGCACACCTCGACAAAATCTATTATGCGAATGACAGAAAAGATGCTGCCGACATTGGTTTCGACGACGATTTCATCTACCAAGAACTCGAACTGAAGCCTGAATATCGTAAGAAACCCAGTGAAATAGTGATGCAACATGAGGCTAAACGAGCCTTTGAGATGTGGCGCGAGAAGACAGATAAGACCGAATACTAATATGGATATGATATCTGTTGATTATATAATCCCCAAACAATAAATATCTTTATGTTGAAACGCACAATTCTATTTATCCTTTTGTCTTGCATCTCAGTAGTCTGTATTGATGCGCAACGCCGTTGGGTTGTAACCGACGAAGACCTAACAGTGTGGGATTCTCCCAATTACCTGAATAAACTCGGTATGATACATCGAGGCTATGAAATCACCGAAACGGGTATGGATGGCGATATGATTCGTTTCGAATATCATGGAAAAACAGCTTATGTTGCTGAGTATTGCTGCAAATTGTTGAAACAAGAACCTGCAAAGAAAACTGAGCCAGCACAGCGTGAAGCAGTCATAGAGGTTAAGAAGAGCGAGAGCGATCGTGCATCGAATACGATACAGAAAACCCCTCAACAGCAAGCAACAACAGCAAATGAAGAAGCTGTTGATGATGCAACCGACGTCCCCGAAATGGTTGCTGCACCTAAAGAGAATAATAAAAGTGCAGAAAAAGTAACTTTGTCATCTGTAGTATTCAGCAGTCTATCCTCATTTATTGTTCCATGGTTAGCACTCTGTGTCTTAGCACTTATACTGTTTGCATTCTTTGGTGTAGATGTCCCAGGCATGTTCGATAAGATGGCTGATATGGATGTTGCAGATATAGGAGCAAAGTGTTTTCGCCCACTTATAGCTGCCACAGTATGTGGCATCACCTATTACTTTACATCTAATCTGGATATCATGGTAGGGGCACTCTTGGTATATCAAGTCCTTTTACTTCTCTTGCGAACAAAGCAACTCGGTAGTTTCAGAGCAGCTATTGTTGAGATGTTATACTTGACAATGATAGCCTCCATATTCGTTTTGGTTATTATACCGTTGATATTCTTCTCAGATAGAGGCTCTAAAAAATCATCAAAAAGAAAATCAGATGATGATGATGAGATATCAATCAGCGATCAATATGGTCATTCTGTCAGAGTTCGTAAAACAGGTATGAATACCTATACAGGGAATGACGGTCATGAATATGAGGAATCTGCAACAGGTGACTTTCAAAGAAAGATGTATGATTAATCCCTTTTGCCGTTTCTTTAGTGGAGCCTACCAATGGGTTTTGTGATACAAAACCGTATGGTATAAGGCGATAATACCTATTAGTCCGAGACAGAGAACCATAACTCTCTGCATCGGACTAAAACGTAGTATATATTCGGTAATTACGATGTGCATACTTTGTTGGAACCTCTGAAATACAAAGAAAATAATAAATTTCCTTTGTATTTCGCTCACTTAATCGTACCTTTGACCTGCGGTCCAAGGTAGGCTGCACCTCGGAAATGAAAAGAAAAACGAGTTTTTCTTTTGCATTTCGCTCGGTTTGCACTACCTTTGCACCTAATATTATAGAGAAAGAGATTTGTACTATAAGAATAATATTAGGTAAACAAGAGTGTAGCAACAGATAACAATTGCTCGAAAAAACGATAACGACAGCATGATACAGTCAATGACAGGCTACGGTAAAGCCGTAGTAGCATTCAAAGAAAAGAAGATTAATGTGGAAATCAAGTCGCTCAATTCCAAGCAACTTGACCTAACCACTCGTATAGCACCACTCTATCGTGAGAAAGAAATGGAGGTGCGCCAACTCATAGCAAAGCATTTGCTGCGCGGAAAAGTGGAAATGTCACTTTGGGTAGAGAAGGATGTCACAGTTGATGCCACTACCATCAACACCGCATTGATGCAGAACTATTACGATCAGTTGCGCTCTTTTGTTGAGGCTAATGCTATCGGACAGCAGGTGGATTGGTTGCAGACACTGACCCGCATGCCCGATGTTATGGCAAAGACAGAAGTGGAAACACTGACCGATGAAGAGTGGGAAGTGGCACGACAAGCAGTCGAGCAGGCCATCAAAAACCTTGTTGACTTCCGTATTCAGGAAGGTGCAGCTCTGCAAAAGAAGTTTGCTGAGAAGATCGACAATATCGAAGCACTGCTCCAAAGCATCGAACCCTACGAGAAAAGTCGTGTGGAGAAGATTCGTACTCGCATTGTAGATGGACTCAAACAGATACCTTCTGCCGAATACGACAAGAACCGTTTGGAACAAGAACTCATCTACTATATCGAGAAACTGGATATCAGCGAAGAGAAACAGCGCTTGGCAAACCATCTGAAATATTTCCGCGAGACCATGGCAGACCATGCCGGACAGGGTAAAAAGCTCGGCTTTATCGCCCAAGAGATGGGTCGCGAAATCAATACCACCGGTTCGAAAAGCAATCAGGCAGAGATGCAGAACATTGTGGTGAAGATGAAAGACGAATTGGAACAAATCAAAGAACAAGTGCTCAACGCACTCTAAATCGCCTATGAAAGGAAAGCTCATCATCGTTTCAGCCCCATCCGGTAGCGGCAAATCGACTATCGTGCGTTGGCTGATGGAGCAACATCCAGAGCTGAAGCTCTATTTCTCCGTATCCTGCACCAGTCGCCAACCACGCGGAACAGAGCAGGATGGAGTGGATTATTTCTTTCTGCAACCCGACGAATTCCGTCAGAAAATAGCCAATGGCGAGTTTCTTGAATATGAAGAGGTCTATACCGACCGCTTCTATGGAACACTCAAAGCACAGGTGGAACGCCAGCGGGAAGCAGGCCAGAATGTCGTCTTCGACGTCGATGTGAAGGGTGGAGTAAACATCAAGAAGTATTATGGCGATGAAGCCATGAGCCTTTTCATCCAACCCCCATCGGTAGAAGAACTGCGCCGCCGCCTTGAAGGACGCGCCACCGATACTCCCGAAGCCATCCAACAGCGTTTGGATAAGGCAGAATACGAATTGACCTTCGCTCCGAAATTTGACCATATCGTGGTCAACGACGACCTCGAAACAGCCAAACAAGAGGCACTCCGACTGCTCAAAGACTTCCTCGGATGAAGCATATCGGCATCTTTGGAGGGTCGTTCAACCCTATCCACTGTGGACATGTGGCACTCGCGGAAGAGATTCTCCGCCACACCAGCCTCGATGAGATATGGCTGATGGTGTCACCCCACAATCCCCTGAAGCAGCAAAACGACTTGCTTGATGACCAGAAGCGACTGGCATTGGCTGAGAAAGCCCTTCAGGGTCACCCTCATATCAACGTCAGCGACTACGAAATGCACATGCCACGACCGTCCTACACCTGGAATCTTCTCGAGGCATTGACCGCCGATTTTCCCGACCATGCGTTTTCGCTCATCATCGGAGGCGATAATTGGGACCTCTTCAATCGCTGGTATCGCGCTGACGACATCCGTAGGAAATACCCCATCATCGTTTATCCACGCCCTGGAAGTACGATAGTTCCTGCCGACGATGACCATGCCTGTTGCCACCTCACCGTGGTCAGTGCACCGCTCCTTGACGTGTCGAGCACCGCCATCAGAGCCCGCATACAACGAGGCGAAAGCATCATTGGAATGGTGCCCGATAGTATTATAGCCGACGTAGAACGATTCTATCATCAATAAAAGATAACTAAAAATAAGTAAATTATCATCATGGAGAAATTGTTGCGAATCATCAGCATGCTTTGGAGGCCTATCCGATCCAATGCCTCCTTCTTTGTCTTCATGTATGCATTAGGATATTGCTGCACACAGACAGAGATACGACTGCACCTGCGCGGTGCCGTTCCCTACGAGTTGTCGGCTGTCGAATTGTTTTTCGATCTCTATCTGTTGTGTGCCATCCTGGCGGTAATCCCGCGTAAAGTGCGCCGTGTCATCCGTGCCGTTCTGGCTTTCATATTCTATGCGGTGGCACTCATCGACATGTTCTGCTATGTGCATTTCGAATCCACATTGACCCCCACCATGCTGATGCTCTTCTTCGAAACCACCGGACGTGAAGCCGGCGAGTTTCTGCAATCTTATGTCGGATGGGATCTCATCACCTCTAAAACAGGACTCATACTGCTTATCGCGCTGCTCCATCTGGCATGGAATATGGTGGCACAACAGTTGCGGAGCAATAAAATGGTTGGTCCACGACTCGCTCCCCCGGTGGTATGGACGCTCAGTGCACTGGCAGGAATCGCTGCCTTTGCCTTTTTCATCCATTGCGGTTCCCGTTGTTGGGACAACAAGTGTGCCACGGTACGCCTGATGAGCAAGCACAATCTGGGAGAGGTGGAACACGAACTGACCCAAAAGGGATGTGCCAATCTCTATCTCCCCATCTACCGTTTGATGTTTAGTCTCTATGCCAACCGATTGGCAGCGAAGCAGGTGGATCGTCTTCTTGCCACTTCCGAGCATGTCAGCGTAGAGAGTTGCGACTTCCGTAGTCCGCAGATCGTACTCATCATCGGCGAGAGTTACAACCGTCATCGCTCTCAACTCTATGGCTACCAGCGGCCCACTACCCCCCGACAGCTACAGCGCATGCAGGATAGCACCCTTGTGGCGTTCACCGATGTGGTAGCTCCATGGAACTTGACAAGTTTTGTTTTCAAGCACATGTTCTCACTTCACTGTATTGGCGACGATGGAGAGTGGTGCGACAGTCCGCTCTTTCCGCAGGTTTTCCGCAAAGCTGGCTATCACGTGAAGTTCCTTACCAATCAATTCTTACCCAAATCGGGTGAAGAAGTATATGACTTCAGTGGCGGCTTCTTCTTAAACAATCCCACGCTGAGCCGTGCACTCTTCGACGAGCGCAACTCCAAACTCCATCGCTACGACGAAGGATTGCTTGAAGACTACGACCGCATGGTGGCAAAGAAACGCTATCCCCACCAGCTCACCATCTTCCATCTCATGGGTCAGCACGTCGATTACCGTGCGCGCTTCCCGATGAAAACCCGTCGGAAGTTTACTCCTGCCGACTATAACCGCACAGACTTGTCGCCACAACGTCAGCAGATCAATGCCGACTATGATAATGCTGTGCTCTACAACGACTCTGTGGTCGATCAGATTATCCGTCGCTTTGAAAACGAAAATGCCATCGTCATCTATGTGCCCGACCATGGTGAGGAGTGCTTCAACGGCAGTCTTCCCTTCTATGGTCGCATGCATTCTGCCGATATCGACTATCGGTTGGCGCGCGAGGAATTTGAGATACCCTTCTGGATATGGGCTTCCGATGAATATCGCATGACCCATCCCTATGGATGGAAAGCCATACAGGAGTATCGCCACCGTCCGCTGATGACCGATGCACTGCCCCATACGTTGCTTTTCCTTGGTGGCATCCACTCCAATTACTATCGTAAAGACTATGATGTGCTCAATGCCGAGTATAACACCCAACGGCCACGAGTGCTGAAGATGACCACCGATTATAACCATCTGAACAAGACATCACGCTGATGAAAACCACTCCTACGTTCCTTACGCGCACCGAATGTGCCGCCTTGCGCGGTCTTGCCATCATCGCCATCGTGCTCCATAACTATTGTCACTTCGTGGGATCGATAGTCAAGGAGAATGAGTATCAGTTCTTCACGTCTAATAATGACCGCCTGATGCAAGCGCTGTCCAGTCCCGACAGTCTGCTTCCTGCCCATCTGCTCTCGTATTTTGGCCATTACGGTGTACCCGTATTCCTCTTTCTCAGCGGTTTCGGACTGGTGATGAAATACGAGTGTGGCAGTGCCCCTGCCGATTCATTGGATCGCCGCTTGTCGTTTGTGCGCTACCATTATCTCAAACTCTTGCGCATGCTCATCGTGGGTTTCACCATCTTTCTCATGGTCGATGCCGTCACTCCGGGGCGTTTCCACTTCCATTGGAATCATGTAGTGGCACAGCTGGTGATGTATATCAATGTGTTGCCCACACCCGATAAAATCATCTGGCCCGGCATCTATTGGTTCTTCGGACTGATGATAGAACTCTATATCGTCTATCGTTTCCTGCTCTACCGCCGCCATTACGGATGGACCGTAGCGCTGATGGCAGTCTGCTGGATTCTCCAAATGGTATGCGACCCTGAGGGCGAGACCCTCAATCGACTGCGCTATAACTTCATTGGCGGCATGGTGCCCTTCGGCATGGGCATCCTCTGGGCACGCTATGAGCAGTGGCGCAAGGCGATGCCCCTATGGGGACGCGGTGTTTGGAGCGCGATATTGCTGGTGTCGCTGGCATTGCTTTTTGTCATGAGCTACACCTTCCAGACATGGCTGTGGGTTCCTGTTATTGCCATTGTGGGTAGTGTGGCATTTGTCAAGAGCATACCTGCAGGTGCAGGCCATGTGTTGGCATGGTTTGGTGGCCTGTCAGCCGCTATGTTTGTGGCACACCCCATCATCCGCAAACTCTTTATCACCGTGGCATGGCGAGGCGACCTTTACGACGGACTGATGCTCTATGTCGTAGTGGTCATCGGTGCTTCGTGGGCGGTGCGACTATTGATAGACCAGATACCACAACCCCAAAGCGATAAATAGTATGCGTACCAAGGACATCGAACTGGCAAATATCAGCCGTTTCCGAGGCGAACTGATGGGAGCCGCCATGCTCTTCATCATCCTTTTCCATGTGGGATTACCCCGCACCGATTTGTTTTTTGGCCTCCGTCGCTGTGGCAATATCGGCGTCGATATATTTCTCTTTCTTAGTGGCGTAGGCCTTTGGTTCTCCTGGGTGAAGCAACCTTCCACCTGGAGTTTCTATCGTCGTCGCCTGTTGCGCATATTGCCTGCGTGGCTCATTATGGCATCGCTCTACTATATTCCACGCTTCAATCCGCAAACTGGGAGTATCATCGATCTGATAGGCAATATCACCATCAACTGGAATTTCTGGCTTCACGACGAGCTGACTTTTTGGTATATTCCCGCCATCATGATGCTTTATCTCTGGGCACCACCTTATATGAAACTCATCACCAAGCACCCCATCTATCGTTGGTCGGTGGTATTGATGGTGTTGTGGTGTGTCATGGTGCAGTGGATCATCCCCGTCCACCATGCCGTGGGACATCTGGAAATCTTCTGGAGCCGCGTGCCCATCTTCTTCCTTGGCATCAATTTCGGTGAAATGGTACGTCGTGAAGTGCGCATCGATGGTGCTGCTGTTTGGCTTGCCCTAATCACCTTTGTGACATGTTTCGCATCGTGCATCTATCTCGAACAGGTATCTCACGGGCGTTTCCCACTCTTCGTAGAGCGCATGATCTACATCCCTTTGACGCTGACAGCCATTCTGTTGCTCAACAGAATATTTCGCCGACTGCCCCAACGCGTCAACCGTTTCTGGGCTTTCTTCGGCGGATTGAGTCTGGAGGCATATCTCATCCACAACCACTTTGTGATGGCTTGGCTCAGTCCCTACCATCTGGGTTACTGGCCCACGTCGCTGTTGACCATCGTGCTGACCATCCCCTTGGCGTGGTTGCTCCATCAATTTGTGAAACGACTGTTGCAATGGCTATGAAAGAAGTTGTGGTATATGATTTCGACGGAACGCTGACCAAGAGCGATTCGCTATTGGATTTCATCCGTTATGTGCATGGGCGATGGGCAATGCTGTGGGGATTTCTGTGTTATTCGCCCTTGTTGGTGCTGATGAAACTGCACTGTTATCCCAACTATAAAGCGAAGCAAAAGGTGTTTGCCCATTTCTTTCGGGGCATGACGCTTCAGGAGTTTGATAGCCATTGTCGGCAGTTTGCTGCCGACAACCGCACGATATTGCGCGAAAAGGGTATGGCATCGCTGCAACGCGATTGCGATGCCGACCGCCAGGTGGTCATCGTCAGTGCCTCTATCGACAACTGGGTGCAGCCGTTCTTCCCCCATGTTTGTGTGCTCGGCACACAGGTTGAGGTGGCTCATGACAGGTTGACCGGTCGCTTTCTCACCCCTAATTGCTATGGCAGCGAGAAGGTGCGCCGCCTGTTGCAACGCTTTCCCGACCGCCAGCAATATCGCCTGACCGCCTATGGTGATAGCTGTGGCGACCGTGAGATGCTTGCTTTTGCCGATGAGGCTCATTATAAACCATTTCGAGTATGAGAGAAAAACAGGTGGAAAAGATGCTGGTGACGGTTGTTGCCGTGCTGCTGTTGGTGCTCAACGTGCTGATGGTGATGAAGTATGATGCGGTGTTTTCCGTTGTTGCCGCCGACTATGCCAAGCGCTTGTCGTATCTCTTCCATGTCTCTGGCTTTGATCCCAACAACTATGCGATACTCACCGAGTGGGGCATGAAATATGATGTGTTGCGCCATCCGCTGTTACCCTATCTCATGGCATTGCCCGCTTCGGTCAACGAGGTTGTCATGTCGCTGTTCGGCTTCAATGCCGCACTCTATATATCCGCCATGATCGTATGGTTTAGCGGCTGTGTATCGGCATGGTTGCTCTATCGCATCATCCACCGACTGGTGGGTGTCGTAGCCGAAGATGCCGCCCTGCTGACCCTGTTGTTCTTTAGTTTTGCCTACATCCAGGTCACGTTTTTCGTGCCCGACCATTTCAGTTTGTCGCTCTGTCTCATCCTATTTTCCATCTTTTTGATAGGTAGTGCAGCTCAGGAAGGCCGTGTGCTGAAAACCTGGCAGACCGCTCTGCTCTTTATAGCAACCGCCGGTGTGACACTGACCAATGGTGTCAAGGTGTTTGCAGCCGAATGGATAGCCCGTGGGCGTCGCTTCTTCCAGTGGCGTTACTTCCTTTTGGCGGTGGTCGTTCCATCGGCATTGATGGTTGGAGCCGGCATGCTGGAGGAGCGAATCTATGTCTATCCGAAACAGCAGGAACAGCAGCGCTACTTCGAAGAACACAAGGCTGAGATGATGGCGAAAGCACGCCAAAACCACCAACGCTATAAGCATGCGCCATGGGTCATCCATAAAGGCAAGGCGCTGGGACAGGGCGGACTGCTTCGATGGACCGATATCTCGACCTCCCGATGGGACACGATGACCGAAAACCTCTGGGGCGAATCCATCCAGTTCCACGAAGCTCACGTGCTCGACGATGTGCTGACGAGTTATCGCCCGGTATTGCTGTCCTATCAGTCGGTGTGGCGCTATGCCGTTTCACTGCTTCTGCTCTTGCTCTTTGTGGCAGGCGTCTGGATGGGACGTCACCACCGTTTGCTGTGGATGTGCCTGTTGGGCATCGTGCCCGATGCACTGATGCACCTCGGACTGGGCTTCGCCATCAACGAAGTGTATATCATGGCAGCCCATTGGCTTTATGTGGTACCTATCGCCCTGTCGTTTCTCTTTGTGCGAGCTCACGGTCGGTGGCTGTTGGCGCTGCGTGGCGTCACGTTGGCACTGATGGTCTATTTGGTGAGCCACAACCTCGCTCTCCTTTTCGACTGGATGCAGCAGCCCATCGTATCTACCGCCTTCTGGTATGAATAAGTGTATGATTTCTCAAGCAACAAAATAAAAATTTGGTATGATAAGTATATTCAACGACATTTTCAAGATTCGTAAGGAAGAACGCTGGATGGCACTCATCGTCCTGCTGGTGATAGTGGCACTCAACGGCTTGTTTATTGCGCGACTCTCCCCGCTGTTTATGCAAGAAGGCTTCGGACCCTATTGGAAAGTCTTTATGCGCGAGTTCCATCTCTCCGGCTACGACCCCTTGACCTATCTTGGCGTTACCGATTTGGGCACCGTCTATAATGTCTATCGCCATCCGCTATTGGCATTTTTCATCTGGCCCCTGTTTCTCATCAATGCTGTGTTGAGTGCATTGACGGGTGTCAACTGTGTGCAATATGTCGTAGCACTGCCACTCGTGGCAGCTTCGCTCTATTCCTATCTGTTCACCTATCGCATCATGCGCGAGTTTTTCCTCTTGCCCAAGGGCGATGCCACACTGCTGTCGGCGTATTATTTCTCGATGGCATATATCCTGTTGTCGGTCATTGTGCCCGACCACTTCACCATTTCGATGTTCTTGCTGCTGCTCACCGTCTATGTGTCGGGCCGTTGCATCCATGCCGGGCGACAACTGTCGTGGTGGCAGACCGCATTGCTTTTCGTGGTGACAGCGGGTGTCACGCTGAGCAACGGTATCAAGACCTACCTCTCGGCACTATTGGTCAATGGCCGTTCGTTCTTCCGTTGGCGCCATTTGCTACTTGGCGTGCTACTGCCGGCAGCATTGATATGGGGATTCTCGCGATGGGAATATCGCACCTACGTATGGCCCAAAGAGCAGCAACGGGCTGCCGCAAAGGCTAAAAAGGCAGAGGAACGCCAGCGTTTCATGGCTTCGTTGTCGGTAGAAGAACGTCAGAAAGCCGAGGAAAAACAGCAGAAGCGCAATCAGGTGCTTGCGCGTCAGGCAGCCAAAACTGGTAAGCCGATGAAGAAAGTGGGCTTCTTGAGCTGGACCGATACCACCACTCCGCGATTGGAAACAGCCTATGAAAACCTCTTTGGCGAGGCCATACAGTTCCACCAGCAGCATTTCCTGGGCGATACGCTCGTATTCCGTCCCGTCTTTGTGCGCTACGATTGGGCTATCAGCTATGTGGTTGAAGGCATCATCGTACTGTTTTTCATCGTAGGACTGTGGGTAGGTCGTCGCAACAGAGTGTTGTGGTTGGCACTATCATATTTTGTTTTCGACATGGGCATCCATCTCGTTTTAGGTTTCGGCATCAACGAAATATTCATTATGGCACCCCATTGGCTCTTCGTAGTGCCTTTTGCAACAGCCGCATTGTTCCATCGGTTGCAGGGCACACCGCGTCAGGTACTTCGCCTATTGACTGCTGTCTTGTCAATCTACCTCCTTCTCTATAATGGTGTGCAACTGGTAGATTTCCTCCTGTCGCCCATCAATGCAACGCTCTGAAACGTGTGACCGTACTGAAAAAACTACCTATACGATACTTACGGACGTTGGATGAGATATCCATCCAGCGTCCGTAGTTTTTCTGCCGACAGGCTCTTTCTCTGCAAATCAAATTGTTTTGCTGAGTAAATCAAATTGTTTTGCTGAGTAAATCAAATTGTTTTGCTCACGCAAGTATTGTTTCTGATAGTGCAATATATTGTCTGTTAGTGGTTTGTGCACGTTTGGAAGGTGTGCGACAAATGGTACTTTGCAGCGTCATAGAAGTCATGTGCCGATGCAACGCAACATGGTTGTGATAGCAATCTCAATGAATTTGCAGAGGAAATTCAATGAAATTGCTGATTAAACCCAAATCGGTCATTAGGATTTCTCTGTTTCGTACGGCAAAGAGAAATCCTTTAATTTTTCCCATATACAATTGCGATTTTTGACATTTAATCTTGTACTATTGTAAATCTTGTCACAAGAGAATATCTTAAAACATGAAAAGAACGTATTCAATCTCTTTGAGAGGATATAAGGAAAACTTTTCGTTAAATTCGAGCGCTCTCAGAGTGACTTAGATAATGATCAGTTAAATCTATTGGGAAATCTTTGAATAGTAGTGATGTTATATTTTATTTTTTGTAATATTCGTTACTTAATATTGCCAATTCGTTGATGTACTTTGGTGTCAACTCCGTAATATCAACGTGAATATATAAAATAAAGGTCTTCTTATCGTCTTTCCATCCTTCGCACTTGTTTACAGTCTGAGGCGTCCCATATTGTGAAGTTAGATAATCGGTAACCTTTTTAGAAATCTCTCTTTGGTATTCTGCATCATAAGTAGAGTTATAGAAATGAACCGAAGCGAGTTTATCTTCTCTAAATGAAAGTTCTGCTTTTTCGTAGTAGATATCAGCAAAATCTTTGTCTTTGCATAGATATACTTTCATTCCATCTTCTGTTCTGATGATTTTGTCATCACAATAGCCTTTAGCTTTTACCTCTTCAACAGACATACCGAACACCAAGTCTTTGTATGCTGTAGCATCTCCGCTGCTACAAGCATTACACATAGTCAATATTGCAAACAAAGCAATGTATAAACCCTTTTTCATATTATAAATTTGATAAAACACTTAAAAATGCACCTAAAATACATAAAAGTAGAAAACCAAACACAATGAGACATCCCAAACTTTTTATACATCCCCAAACACCATTTCCGCTATTGTTTCTCTTAATAATTTTAAGGATGTCGTTTCTAGACTTTCCGCTTAACTTAGCCATTAGGATATTTTGGACTTCTGTTATTGAGAGTTGTAAGTCTGGTGCGGTTGAAGTCATACTCCTTGATGAACTGTGTAGTTCTATGCAAGTCTGGTTTTCATTAACTTTCTGTAACGTTATTCTAATAGTAGGCGTATCAATTCCTTTAGGACGGTCAAAAATGTATGTTCCAAGCTCATCGTTTATTCCATTTTTTTTGGTAATAAAGAACTTAGGATAGCTCCTAAGTAGTGAGCGAACAGCATCTTTCACTGTCGTAATAGGAAAAGATACAATAACCTTGCTTGTTACTGGCGTTGGTTCTGTAGGGAATAAAAATGCCATAGTGCTCTCGTGATTCTTATAGTTCTTTTTGTGAAGTTGTATTAAATGTTTAACTGTATTCTGAAAGTTTCCAATATTTTATAATTTGGAACTTAGTACTTACTTTTATTGTTTTGTATAATTTGTGAAGACAACTTTGACTATATACTACATAAATAACCATAAACTATATAGAAACACTGATAAATATATATTATGAGGTAATATGTATTTCTTCTATGTTCGCTCATTGTAAGTTTTGTAGTAATATGGTTGCAGTTATTCTATCTTTTCGCGCACCTTTGGGATTGCATTGCAAAAATAGTTAAATTATTTATGAAAACAAAACAAATATAATAAAAAATAGCAAAAGTATATGTAAATAAGAAAATAATTAGGTGAGAATATAATGTTTTCCCTATGATTTACCAAACTGTTTTTTTATTCAGCAGCTGACAGAAAGTACATTATTATAATGTTTTAATGCTTTCTATTTTGATATAGTTGTTTAATCCTTCTCATATTTGCTAAGAAAAATTCTATTTGTTTTCGATTAATTCATAGTAGGCAAGCGAGTCATCTTCGCTTCCAACAATGCCTGTAAACGTAGGGGAATGAACACAAGGAAAATGCAAGACGAGAGAAAATATGGCAATCCGTGCTGTTGTTACAAATTGTTTTCGTAACTTTGTAGTCCATCCAGTACTAACTTCATATTATAACTAACAAATGAAACGAATTGCACTTTTCACTATCGCTATTGTAGCAATGACCCTATCGGCAATGGCAGCTACATCCGAAGGCACCAACAATTTCACTATCAAACGAGGCACCAATGTCAGTCACTGGTTGTCGCAAAGTAATGAACGTGGTGTTGCACGCAGACTCCACATACAAGAAGACGACTTCGCACGACTGGCGCAACTGGGCTTCGACTTTGTACGCTTGCCTATTGACGAAGAACAGTTTTGGGATGAAGCGGGTAACAAACTGCCCGAAGCATGGCATCTTCTCACCCAAGCACTCGATTGGGCAGGCAAATACCACCTACGCACTATTGTCGATCTACATATCATTAGAACCCACCATTTCAATGCTGTCAACGAAGGAAAAGCAAATGCCAATGTGCTATTCACTTCTGATAAGGCGCAACAGGACTTTATCAACATGTGGTATCAACTCTCTGACGTGCTCAAAGCCTATAGCAACGATGCCGTGGCATACGAGTTTATGAACGAACCTGTTGCTGACGACCATGAACAATGGAATCAGTTGATATTCAAAGTACATAAAGCTCTCCGCAAACGCGAGCCACAACGCACCTTGGTTGTTGGTTCAAACAAGTGGCAGGGTACGGGAACTTTCAAATATCTGCGTATTCCTGAGGGTGATAAGAATATCATTCTCTCTTTCCACTATTATGAGCCAATGGTGCTCACACACTATGGCGCACCCTGGACTCCCATTGGAAAGTATAAGGGAAAGATAAACTATCCCGGACAGATGATCTCACAACAGGACTATGAGGCTATTCCTGCCGACTTGCGTCCGACAATTGAACCATATACCAAGGTGTGGAATAGAGAACGCATCTGCCAAGATTTTCGTGACGCTATTGCTGTGGCAAAGAAATACGGTGTACAGCTCTTTTGTGGAGAGTGGGGCGTTTATGAGCCTGTTAACCGCGATCTTGCCTATCGGTGGACGGAGGATATGCTGTCTGTCTTCAAAGAGTATAATATTGCGTGGGCGACATGGTGCTATGATGCCGACTTTGGTTTCTGGGATCAGAAACGTCATACTTACAAGGATCGCCCACTTGTAGAACTGCTTATGGAGAAGTGATAAAACACCGCTTTTCTGATAGTATAATGAGGGAAATATGCCGCTTTCAGCGGTCAAATCTCCTTGTCGGTGCCTGTCAATATGTGGAAGCGGCGGGTGACAGCCTTGCTGATCTGCTTGAAATTGCCATAGCGCAGGTTGAGCAGCAGTTCCTCGATAGACCGACCGATCTTGATCCATGGATGGCCCCAGGCATTATAGCGATACATGCGCTCCTTATAGGTCACATCCTCGATGACATAGTGGGGATGGCGTAAAGGAAATTCTATCTCGTGGCTTTTCATGGTGAACTGACGACGCACACCGCGTGGCAACGTCTTGAAAGCAGAATAGTGGGCTGACTCATCGGTGGCCCCTACGTTGCTAATCATATTCTTCACAGGCATGACAGATAGTCCGGAATTGAACAACATCGATGCCCAGAAGATGGTTTCAAACTGAGGAACACCCGAACTGCGATGCAGTTGACAGGTGCGGATGAAGTCTTTCTTTATCTTGCGACGCTTGATGAGGTTGCGCAAGAGTTGCATATCATACTTGTCGTCCATAAACGTATAGTGCTCATCCCACTGGTTGACCACACGACTCCACGATGCCCAGCCCCAAATGGAGAAGGCTGAAGTGAAGAAATAGTCGTTGGGCACGTTGGGTGTGACCTCGTCCATGTTGTAACCGGCAACCATGGTAATACGCTCATCGTGCTCATATCGGTCGAGCATCTCCTTGCAGAAACGGAAGAAAGAAACGGTCGGTACGACATCGTCCTCTAATACAATACACTTGTCGGCAAGCGAGAAAGCCCACCGGTGGGATGTGAATCCTGCTGTCATGCAACCCAAGTTCTGCTCCTGATAGTTGCGGTGTACATCACAATCCCAGTCTATTTCTGCCACTACCTCACGACATGCCATGATGGCAGGAAGGTCCTTCTTGTTGCGAGGACCGTCTTGAAAGAGAAACAAGCGAGTGGGGCGTGCCTTACGTACTTGTTCAAATACCACTCTCAAACTGTCGGGACGGTTGAAAAACAGCATGAGAACGGCAATGTCTGTCTGTGCGGGATACTTCATAATCGATGTTGTTTGATTTGTATGATGGTTCGATAGAGTTTGATAACAGGCCGGCTGAGCAGCGGAGGCAATGCCCATACCACACGGTCGTAGAGCGGAATGCCTGCCGGCAGTGTGCCGATGGCCTTGATATAGTAGTTGTGGCGGACCTCCATGTGTCCGTCGCAGATGAATTTCTCGTATTCCTTCAACTGGTGAAGCACAAAGGCGCTGTGCAGTTCAGACCATTGCGGGGCAAGCGTCTGACGCAGCAGACGGTCGTAGAGCATCTCGCGTTCCAGAGTGCGGCGCCGTGTGTTGGGCACGCCCAGCGTATAGCGATAGACGCAATCGGTGATGAACCACACCCTGGGGCGCTTCATCAGCACCATCACCTGCATCAGTTTGTCCTCGCCCTCAATGATGTCGCGCGGTGTGTCGAGGCATCCTTCCAAGATAGTACGGCGGAAAATGGCTGCCCACAGCACGGGAAACCGATTCTTGCCGGCTATGATGGCACGCACCAAATCGGTGGGATTGACCTCACCCTGATAGACCACAGGCGACTGAATGCCGTTGTGGGTGCAGAAGGTGGCTATCACTTCATCGGCTGAAGTCTGGCTAATGGCATCGTAGAGTGTGCGAAGGGCACCCGGAAGAAGCTCGTCATCGCTATCCACAAAAACGATATACTCGCCTTGCGCTTGCTCCACACCATAGCGGCGGGCGGCTGTCACACCTTGATTAGGCGTGTGGAACACCCGAAGGCGGGCATCGCCAGAGAGTTGGTCGCATAGGTCGCCCGACCCGTCGGTACTGCCGTCGTCAACAGCCACAACCTCTATATCGTCCATATCTTGGGCGAGCAACTGGCGGAAACAGCGTTCGATGTATTCCACCTTATTATATATAGGTACGATGACGGATATTTTCATGCCTGATGATGTTTATGTGTGACATAGTGCAGACACTCGTCGAGTATCTGTGCATGGGCGAGTTTCATGACGACAAGATAGAGTATGCCTGCCACAACAACGCGCGCCAATAGCAGAAGCGGGGCGATAGTCATCCACGATGTGGCATAATGGGTGGCTATCATGACAAAGGCTGCGGCGAAGAAAAACGGTGTGAGGTCGGCAAACACCTGCATGAAGCGAAGGCCTGTCAACCGATGAGCTGCCATCTGCCAAACTCCCAACCATACGATATTAAACACAGTGTAGGCTGCTACCATGTGCAGTACGCCCATGTGGCTGAGGGCTATGATGATGCCCAGTTGTATGGCTATCTGCAGAATGTTGAGCCACATGTTGATATCTGAACGTCCGTGACTGATTACGAGATTCTGATAGAGCGTGTAAAACGGCATGAAGGCGCCGCCAATGCAAAGAATCTGTAAGATGGGTACAGCATCAAGCCATCCTTCACCAATGGTGGTCACAATAAATTCGCGACTCACCAACGAGAGACCCAATAGGGCGGGAAAGGCGAAAAAGGCTGTGAAGCGTAGCATTTTGCGAAAGATACGGATCTCGCGTTCCTGCTCGTTGCGGATTTCCACCAATACAGGTTGGGCCACCTGCATCACGGTATTGCTGATGAGCGAATGGGCCATCGTGTTCCATTTGCTGGCTTGAAAGAAGTTGCCCGTAGTGCGCATGCCCAACATATTACCGAAGATAACGGTCAACATATTGTTGCTAACGGTGGTGATGACCATCGTGACGAGGATTTTCATACTGAAACTGAAGGTCTGGCGAATGGGCGTGAAGTCAAAATCAAATGTGGGACGCCACTTGATGAAGAACAATCGACCTAATACCAATACCAGACTGTTGACAACCTGTTGGGCAGCTATACTCCAATAGGTCATCCCTGCCAGTGCCATGCTGATGGCGGTGATGCCCGAAATGATAAGGGCGGCTATAGATACAATAGCCATCTCGCGCTGCATCATATTCTTGGTCATGTAGGCATTCATAGAGATGCCAAACGAAGAAATGAAGAACGACAGAAAGACCACGCGCGACAGCACCGTCAACTCTGGTTGATGGAAGAAAAGGGCAATGAGCGGAGCACAGAAGAATAATACACCGTAAAGGCAGGCACTCATCAACACGTTGAACCAGAATACCGCATTGTAGTCGCGATGTTGCGGCGCTTTCATGTTGACAACGGCAGTGGAGAAGCCGCTCGACTGTAAATTGCCGGCAATGAGCGAGAAGATACTCAATACCCCCACCAAACCGTAGTCGGCTGGAGAGAGCAGTCGACCGAGAAAGATACCGAAAAAGAGGTTGAGCAGTTGCGTTGTGCCACTGTTCAGCGCTCCCCACATGAGACCCTTGGCGGTCTTGTCTTTCAGTGATTCTGCCATGTCGCGTCGGTTTTATGATGCAAAAATACGCATAATTGTTTTAAGTTCAAAATATTTATAGTACTTTTGTCCTATAATATAAGGCAATGACTATGCAACAAATCACAGATATCAAAGAACTGCGAAGTTTGCAGATGGGAATACTCGACGACGTCGATCGATTCTGCAACACACATCACCTGCGCTATTCGCTATCGAGCGGAACGCTCATAGGTGCGGTGCGACATGGGGGATACATACCTTGGGACGACGATATTGACATCTACATGCCGAGAGAAGACTATGAGCGTTTTCTTGTCAGCTATACTGATCAGGAGGGACGTTATCTGGTGCTCGATCCCAACAAGGAGTCGCATTATTATTATACCTTTGCCAAAGTGGTGGATCAGCGCACACGTATGGTGGAGAAAGAAACAAAGGGCTACGAGATTGGCGTATATATCGATGTGTTTCCTGTGGATTATGTGACGGATGATATGAAGCGGCGGCAACGGGTGTTCAAATGGAAAAAACTGCTCTACAAAATACGCCGTTGCAAGATTTCAAACGACAATCCGCTCCATTCGCAACTTGCCTATTGGGTCTATCGGCTGTTGCCCATATCTGTGGCGATGATAGAACGATGGATCAGACAACTTATCGTGCTTAAAACGCCTACGGCAACGCTATGCAATATGACCGAGGCGGGACCGAAGATGAAGGGATGTTTCCCCGCAGAAGATATGGCTACGGTGGTCGATATGCCGTTTGAAGACCGTACCTACAAGGCGATGGTGGGGTATCGCGACTATCTGGAACATACCTATGGCGACTATATGGCTCTCCCACCAGAGGACCAGCGCGTCACCCACAAGTTTGAAGCCTATTGGTTGTAACACCCTTATGTTGGTGGTCGATGGGTGGTCGAACAATAAACTATCGACCACCAGCAATCTATTATACCACAGATGGTTATCGTGATGTGTGGTCGAGTGGTCGAAATTTTTAGAAAAACTGAATTTTATGTGCTTCGCTCTTTACGCGTTGGTAAAGACTGAAAGGCGTAAAGGGTCAGTTGCTGTATCTGCTGATGAGGCTCATGCCCCAGTCATAGACTTGGTCAATATGGGGCGCAGGGATGTTGTGCTCATGTATCAGCCGATGGATAATGGCAAGACCATAAGGGAAATCTTCTGTGAAATAACGGCTGTGAAAGTCGGGGATATAGGTAGTGCCGACTTTTTCCATCGGTGACATAATGCCCTTGAAGGCTGTTATCGACTGTAGTTTGTGAGTGAGCGATGGGGCATCGGTACTCTCGTAATAATCGAGAATGGTGGGGATGGCACCCGGTGTCACATGCAACTTGTCGAGCAATTGCATGAACTCGGCATCCATCGCTATCAGTAGTGATGAGGCGTTGTCGGTCCAGTTGGAATAAAATTCTGGTATGCTTTCGTAGGTGATGCCCTCTTGCCAGTTGTGCCACAGGTCGTAAAGACGTGAGGTGTGGAGCAATGGATTGCTGTTGGTCAGACTGGCTTCGTAGTGGGATGCCAATAGATGTGTGGGACAATGGAATAGTTGTTGTATCTCGCTGGCAATGCGGTTGGCATCTTCTCCACTTGCCCTTTCTACGGCAAGATTCAGCGACGACTTGTAACCCAACAGGTGGGCACTGTGTCCATAAACCTCAGTACGGGCGATGAAGGGCACACGCTGAAAACCAAATAGGGGAGTGGTGGAAGGAAGAAGTGACATGGCTTCGAAAAAGAAACCTGTGCTGCTGACGATACTTCCCACGGGGATGCCGGGGCGGAGAACGTCGCGCAGTTCGCTTAACACACTTCTGATGGCAAAACCTGGTTGGGCAAGAAGTAGCATATCTGCCTGCGGTACCACATCGGAGGCTGTGGAACTGATGGTGGAAAGTTGTCCTTCAAGGGTTGTTCCTTCAGGAGTCGTGATGTGGAGGGTATGGCTCCAGCGTTCGGGATGACGGGTGAGTAGAGTGACCTCACAACCGTTGGCAGCCAGAAAGCCAGCCACTACATGTCCGAGATTGCCACCGCCACAGATACAGATGCGTTTCATTGTGCGAGAATATGGAATGCTTCGATGAGCCGGTCGTTATCTTCGGTAGCGCGTACCGACAGGCGGATGAAGTTGCGACCCTTGAGTCCGTTCTTCGAATCGCAGTCCTTGATCATGATATTGAAGCGCGACAGGAGTTGCTTGGTCAGTTCGGCAGAAGAATAGCGGTCGGTCACCTGGCAGCAGAAGAAGTTGGCTTGTGTGGGCAACACACGCAGATAGGGTATCTGTTGAAGCAACTTACCGAAGCGGTCGCGCTCGGCAATGAAACGGTGGCAGGCTGCCATATAGTCTTTCTCGTATTTGCCGAATATCTGCATGTAGAACTCGCCAAACGAGTTGATGTTCCAGATGCTGACATCGCGCTTGATATACTGGATGAGGCTGCTGTCGGCAGATGCCAAGATGCCTAAGCGCAGTCCGGGAACACCATACGATTTGCTGATGCTCTTCACTACGATAAGACTGTCGTACTGCTCCAACAGGTCGTTGCGCAATAGGGTATTGTGCTCGAAATCATCGCTGAAATCCACAAACGACTCGTCGATGACCAGTCGGATATGGTTTTGTTTGGCCCACTCGATGAGTTGCAGCAAACCATCCATTGGGATGAAATTGCCAGAAGGGTTGTCGGGATTGATGAGCAACAGATTGTCGATGGGATGCTCATCATAAAAGTTGATGAGGTCGTCGGCAGTATATGATAAGGTCTGTGGGTCGGGCTGATAAGCCACAACCTGTTCGGGTTGCAGGCGGTGGGGATATTCCTCAAAGGTGGGATAGACCACACCGATGCGTCCTTCCACATGTTCCATCATGCTCTTGATGAGTTCGGCTGCACCGTTGCCCACGACAACATACTGCTGGCGGATGCCGAAATACTTGCCGGCAAGAAGTGAGTTGACAAACATGCCAGATGGGTATTCGGTCAGTAGCGTGTCGAAATTGGCACGCAACTCATCTTTCATGCGAGCGGTGGGGAAGTAGGGATTGACCAGATAGCAATAGTCGAGCATCTTAGGGAAGCGCCAGTGACCACCATAGCGATAGTTGAAACGATGGAGCATCTCGTCGCCTTCGGCAAAAATGGTCTCGGCAATATCCAAATCTTGAATATCGTCTATCTCGTACCACTTCTCGTTGCCGATGGGTAAAGCCTTGAGCTCGGCATTGTCGAGAAGGGTGATGACGCGCAACACTTGCTCGTAATACTCGTTGTTGCCTAATGCAGAACAGTAGGCTTCAAGGAATGGCACGTATTTATGGCATGAGAACTCGCGTGAGAACTTATAGATATTGACCGTCTTGTAGTATTGGTCAACATCGGCATAGTTGAAGGCTTTCTTCGGCACGAAGTTCACAATGTTGTGATCGCTATCCATCCTTACCATCGTACCGTCCATCCATGTCTCGTATTTGGCAACGAGGGCAAGGTTGGGGTAGGGGTTGTCGAGAATCATTCGGAACAACTGGTCGCTGAAAATGAGGTCGCTCTCGATGAGCAACGTGTCGTCTTCAGTCATCTGTTGCTTCACCATCGACAAGGAATAGATATTGTTGGTCTTGTCGTAGATGGGGTTCTCGGCATATTCGATGTTGAGGCGTCCGTCGTATCGGTGGCCGATATACTGGCGCAATTCATCGCCTTTGTAACCCACCACGATGATGACGCGAGTGAGCGACAGCGTGGCAAGTTGACCGAGTAAACGGTCGATGAGGCGCACACCATTGACAGACACCATACATTTGGTGTTGTCGCGGGTCAGTTCGCCAAGTCTGCGGCCCATGCCAGCCGCCAGGATGATAGCCTGCATCTGTGGAGTATTAGGGAGTGTTGATAGAGATTATTGGGCAAGCCAAAGTGGGATTATCCCACCTGGCTGCCTGGTTTAACGTCTTTGCTGGTAGTAACCACGCTGAGACTCTCGTCGAAATCAACGGCAGAGAGTATCATGCCTTGGCTCTCGATACCCATCATCTTGCGTGGCTCGAAATTGGCTACAAAGAGGATGCGCTTGCCGATAAGGGCGGCAGGGTCTTCGTAGAATGCGGCAATGCCACTGAGGATGGTGCGGTCGGTGCCTGTTCCGTCGTCGATAGTAAACTGAAGGAGCTTCTTCGATTTCTTCACTTTCTGGCAGTCTTTGATGAGGCCGACGCGGATGTCGAGCTTCTCAAAGTCTTCAAACGATACGTTGTCCTTGATGGGAGCGGCTTTATAGGCTGCAGCCTCATTGGCTTTCTTGGTGGCTTCGAGCTTGTCGAGCTGCTTCTGAATGACCTCGTCTTCAATCTTTTCAAACAGCAGTGAGGGCTCGCCCAGTTGATGGCCTGCCTCAAGCAAATCGGTAGAACCGAGCTGTTCCCAGTCGAATGAGGTGATATTGAGCATATCGCGCAGCTTTTTACTTGAGAATGGCAGGAACGGTTCGAAGGCGATTGCAAGGTTGGCTACCAGTTGGAGAGATATGTTGAGGATGGTTTCCACACGTTTCATATCTGTCTTGGCAACCTTCCATGGTTCGCAGTCGGTGATGTATTTATTGCCGATGCGTGCCAAGTTCATAGCCTCTTTCTGTGCTTCGCGGAATTTGAACTGGTTGAGCAGTGCCTCTACGCGACCTTTCACGTCCTTGAATTCTTCCAATGCCTGGCGGTCAACATCCTGCAGTTCGCCACAGGCAGGTACTACGCCACCCCAGTATTTCTTGCTGAGTTGTAGCGCACGGTTGACGAAGTTGCCATAGATAGCCACCAACTCGTTGTTGTTGCGGTCTTGGAAATCCTTCCAAGTGAAGTTGTTGTCTTTGGTTTCTGGTGCATTGGCAGTCAGAACATAGCGCAGCACATCCTGTTTGCCAGGCATATCAACCAGGTATTCGTGCAACCATACAGCCCAGTTGCGTGAGGTAGATATTTTGTCGTTTTCCAGATTCAGGAACTCATTGGCTGGCACATTATCGGGCATGATGTAGCCGCCGTGGGCTTTCATCATAACGGGGAAGATAATGCAGTGGAATACAATATTGTCTTTTCCGATGAAGTGGATAAGGCGGGTGTCTTTGTCTTTCCACCATGTTTCCCAGTTGCCCCAGCGTTCTGGTTCTTTCTCGCAGAGTTCTTTGGTGTTGGAAACATAGCCGATGGGGGCGTCAAACCATACATAGAGCACTTTACCGTCGGCTCCTTCGATGGGAACGGGAATACCCCAGTTGAGGTCGCGTGTCATGGCGCGAGGCTGGAGATCCATGTCGAGCCATGATTTGCATTGTCCATAGACATTGGGACGCCACTCTTTGTGCTCTTCCAGAATCCACTGTTTCAGCCAGTCCTGATATTTGTTGAGGGGAAGATACCAGTTTTTGGTTTCTTTCATCACAGGTGTAGAACCGCTGATGGTCGATTTTGGATTGATAAGTTCCAGGGGAGACAGGTCGCGTCCACATTTCTCACATTGGTCACCGTATGCTCCTTCGCTGTGGCAATAAGGACATTCGCCGGTAACGTAGCGGTCTGCCAAAAACTGTTTGGCTTCTTCGTCGTAGAGTTGTGTAGAGGTTTCCTCGGTCAGTTTGCCTTCGTCGTAGAGCTTGCGAAACCATTCTGCTGCAAACTTATGGTGTGTTTCCGAGGTGGTGCGGCTATAGATGTCGAATGAAATGCCGAACTCTTGGAATGAGTCTTTAATCATTTTATGGTAACGATCTACCACGTCCTGTGGGGTAATGCCTTCTTTGCGGGCACGGATAGTGATGGGCACACCATGTTCGTCGCTACCACCGATAAACATCACATCTTCTTTTTTCAGTCTCAGATATCTTACATAGATGTCTGCAGGTACATAAACTCCTGCCAGGTGACCGATGTGCACACCGCCATTGGCGTAGGGTAGTGCTGCTGTCACCGTTGTTCTCTTGAATTTCTTGTCTGCCATTATATAATATGTTATTTTAATGCAAAGGTACGATTAAGTGAGCGAAATACAAAAGAAAATTCCATTTTCTTTTGTATTTCCGAACGTGAGTACCTTAGACGCATCGCGTCAAAGGTAGTGCAAACTGAGCGAAATACAAAAGAAAATTCCATTTTCTTTTATATTTCCGAACGTGAGTACCTTAGACGCATCGCGTCAAAGGTAATGCAAACTGAGCGAAATACAAAAGAAAAAATTCCATTTTCTTTTGTATTTCCGAACGTGGAGTAAAAGAAAACCGCCTGTCGGCAGGAATCTATATCCTATCGACAGGCGGTGATGTTATGTGAGCGTTTCTCTTACAGGGTATCGAGCGAAAGACCTTCTTTGGGCAGTTTCTTATAACTCTTGCCGTTGATGGTGATATCGGTCGAATTGTTGGCCTTGAAGATGTGACCAGTGGTTTGAACATGAATGTCGTTGAGTGTCACACCTTTCGTGTGGTTGACTACGATACCTTCTTTCACGTTGTTTACTTCAAGATCGCGGATGTTGATATTGCTAACTGGCATCTCTGGCAGGCCGTTGAAATAGGCTGCACGGCGAGCAGTGCGACAGATGACATGCTGGATGTCGATATTGCGGAAGCATGGTGTGGTTTCATCAACCTTGAATACAGGCACACTCTGCTGCTTCTTCTCGTCGCCATCGGTTAATGCTTCAACGGCAGACTTGCCACCATAATAGAGGTCGAAGGTGATGACGTCGGTCTGAATGTCGAACATAGACATGTCGCGGATATAGATGTTTTCAACCACACCGCCACGACCACGGGTGCTCTTGAAGCGCAGACCTACATCGGTGCCGAGGAACTGGCAGTCGCTGACCATGATGTTTTTCACACCACCGCTCATCTCGCTACCTACTACGAAACCGCCATGACCTTTGAATACGGTGCATCCGCTGACGATAACATTCTCACAAGGAATGCCGCGCTTGCGACCATCGGCATCCTTTCCGCTCTTGATGCAGATGCCATCATCGCCTACGTCGAAGGTGGAATTGACAATCAAAGCATTCTTGCAAGATTCCAAATCAAGGCCATCGCCGTTTTGTGCATACGATGGGTTGCGTACCAATACATCTTCGATGAGTACATTCTCGCACATCAACGGATGGATATTCCAGGCAGGAGAGTTCTGGAAGGTGACACCTTTCAACCATACATTCTTGCAGCTCACCAGGCTAATCATCACAGGACGAAGGAAACGTTTCATAGCATTCCATTCGGCTTCGCTCGATGGAGTGGCTGGCACGTTCATATTGGCGCTATTGTCAGCATTGAGTGCACCTTCGGTAGGAAACCAATAGTCGGCACGCTTGAAAGCACCGCCACGTGAGGTAATGGCTTTCCACTGGGCTTCGGTCACCTTTTGTTTCTTCAAAGGACGCCAAAACTCACCATTTCCATCAATGGCACCTTGACCGGTAATAGCTACATTGGTGAGGTTGTTGCCTGAAATAGGCGACTGGCAACGACGGGTGTCGAGGCCTTCAAATGAAGTATGGATAAAAGGATAGAGGGCATCGTCTGGTGAGAAAAGGATGATGGCTCCTTTCTCCAAATGGAGGTTGATGTTACTTTTCAGTACGATAGGACCGGTAAACCATACGCCCTGAGGTACAGTCAGACGACCACCGCCTTTAGCAGAGAGTGCTTCGATGGCTTTGCGGAAGGCATCGGTACAGAGTGAAGAACCGTCGCCAACAGCACCGAAATCGCGGAGGTTGACCTCATTATCAGGGAATTGTGGACGTGTCACCTTATTCATCTCGAAGGGGAGATTGGTGTACAGTTCGTCGTAGTTGTCGCCACAAGCGGCATTGGCGCCCATGCTCATAAGGCAGGCGGCAACAATGGCAAATAGTTTTCTCATGTTTATAATCTGTTGTTTAGTAGATGGGTATTGTTGTTTCGTGTGCAAATTTAGCGACTATTTATCACAATACAAAATATTCGGGCGGAAAAGTCATTAATTACCTACGTATCTCACTCTAAGTGTTCGGGATGTGTTCGGGAAGTGTTCGGGATGCACTTGGAAAGTGTTCGGCATCTAACCATTTGCAGAACCATGAATTTTTTAGCATGCCTCAAATCCGCAACTAAGCCCTTCAACGTCCTTCTTGCGTCTAAACATCCTCTCATTACTGAATTAGCAGATAAATTGAGGCTGAAATACCTACTTCTGCCTACAATATCCCCTTACCCCACAATGCGACTTGAGACAATACGCTGTATGACCCGAAAATATTCCTCCACAAGGAGTGAGTTTCTCAGATTTACTAAAAAAAATACCATCGACCTCATTTTTATTATGAATTATTCACGTTATTCGAAAGAATTGACTATATTTGCATAATGTTCCTTATTAAAAAGATGTCACAGCGGAAAGTGAATTGAATAGTATCAAAGATGCATTGGAAAACAATGGAAACAACAAAAAAAAGTTAGCTCGCTGTTGGGCAAGGAATGATTAACAAAAAGAATACTTGAGTATGATTAAAGATATAATGAATCACAATGCTGATGCAGTAGCGGGACAGAAAGAATTGGAGGTGCTGAGGAAGTATTTCCCTCAGTGCTTTCATGCTGATGGCGAATTTGATATTGAGGCTTTCAAGGCAGCATTGCCTGAAGGAACTACCATCACAGACGAGACAAGTGGTTTCAACTGGTTGGGCAAGAATTATGCTCGTATGCTTACCAATATGGACACTACTACGCTTATCCGCCCTGATGAGGAGCATAATGCAAAGCCTGAGAACAAGGACAGTCAGAATGTGTATATCAGCGGTGACAATCTGGATGCGTTACAGCATCTGGTGAAGTCGTATAGCGGCAAAGTGAAGGTGATTTATATCGACCCACCATACAATACTGGTTCTGATGGCTTTGTGTATAATGATAAGTTCAATTTTACTGCCGAGGAACTTGCCAAACGCTTGGATATAAGTCCTGAGCGCGCAGAGCGCATCCTTTCTATGACTCGTCGTGGAAGTGCCAGCCATGCGGCTTGGCTCACCTTTATGTTGCCTCGTCTTTCGTTTGCCCGCGACTTGCTTACCGACGATGGAGTGATATTTATATCGATTGATGATAATGAGCAAGCGAATCTGAAGAAGCTGTGCGATGAGGTGTTTGGTGAGGAGTGCTTTATTGCTGATATCATTTGGAAGCATACACAACAAAGTAAAAATGACGAACCTCATTTTTCTCGACATTACAATTATACGTTGTGCTACTGTAAAGATTTTGATAAAGTTCATGACTTTCATACAGATAGAACTGAGGATGATAATAAGAATTATTCAAACCCTGATAATGATCCTAAAGGATTATGGAGAAGTGGTGATGTTAGAAGCCCCTCATATCGAAAAACTTTGTGTTATGATATTAAGGCTCCAAATGGAACCATTATAAAAGCGCCTGATAATGGATGGAGATGGTCAGAAGATACATTAAAAAAGAAGATCTCCACAGGAGAAATTAAATTTAAAGATGATAATTCTGGAATAATCAGAAAAATATATCTTTGTGAACAAGGTGGACGTACACCAGAGAATTTATGGGAAAATAATAAATATGGTTCAACAAGGCAAGCTGCATCAGAAATCAAAGAGCTTTTTGATGGCAAACAAGTGTTTGAAACTCCAAAACCTATAAATCTTGTAAAGGGTATATTGGAAATTGCTGCACCTAAGGAGTGTATAGTTGCAGACTTCTTTGGTGGTAGCTCAACAACAGCTCATGCTGTAATGAAGAAGAACTCGGAGGATGGCGGCAATCGCAAATTCATACTTGTCCAGTTACAAGAAGAGTGCAAGCCAGAAAGCGAAGCAGCTAAAGCAGGCTACAAAACCATCGACGAAGTCGGCATGGAACGCATCAAGCGAGCCGCCAAAAAGATTCATGATGAGAACCCACTCTTTGCAGGTGACCTTGGCTTCAAGCATTATACTTTGGAAGAACCCAAGGAAGATGCCTTGCTACTGATGGAGCAGTTTGACCCATCTAAAAACATCATCTCTCCATTAGAGGTTAAGGACTTCGGCTTAGAGACCGTACTACGCACATGGCTCGTCGCTGACGGCTATGGTTTGACCGAGGATGCCGAGGAAGTGATGCTCGGCAATTACAAAGCCTACTGGAAGGGTGATTATCTCTATATGATAAATCATGACAATGACTTTGACGAAAGTAGCGTCGCAGCCTTGATGGATAAGTATAATGGTGAGCCATTCTCTCCTCACAACATCGTAATCTTCGGTTACAGCTTCGGCTTCACCCATCGTGAGGAACTGCAGAAGAACCTCCGCACGCTGAAGGAGGGTAACAAGACTTTGACTGTGAACATAGATGTAAGATATTAAAAAACAACATACGATGTATCTAAAGAAATTACATATCAGCAACTTCCGTTGCTTCCGCGACTACACCATTGAGTTCGCACCCGGTGTAACCGTACTGTTTGGCAAGAATGGTTCGGGCAAGTCAACATTGATACATGCCATACATAAGGCATTGAGCTTCGCTTTTAAAAATGACAAAGTGGAGGAAGGCGAAATCACTTTGGCTTCAGGATTCCCATCTCTTAGACCTAATCAATATAGTAAGAAGGAAGACATCGTTAGAGATGAAAAGTCTGGTTTATCTCTTCCTGACATCTGTATCCATGCAGAAGCAGACTTTTTGGATACTACCTTAGATTGGGATATGTATGCATTAACATCAACATTTGCATTGCAGCCTTCGAAATATAAAACTGCTTATAAGCTGTTGATGTCAAGGATTAAGGAAACCGGTACTTTCCCTGTATTTGCTTATTTCTCTGACAGTTTTCCGCATATTTCTACTAAAGCATCAACTTTGTCAAAGACCCAGTTGTCTTTGCGTAATCTTGGTTATCTTGGTTGGGATGATGAAACGGCTTATTCAGACCTTTGGATTACAAGATTAACAAAAATCTGGACAATATGGAATAGAGCTAAGATGAATGTGATGCAAGAAGAGTCGGCTTTGGCTAATTGTGAAAAGTTAAAGGCTTCAGGTGATATCAATGAAAATGAATATCGTGAGGATGTGGATCTCCATCGGGCAAGATTGGAAAATGCTCTAAAAGATTTCAATAAGTATAACCCAGAAATATCATCCATTCGGGAGTGTCTTGTCAATTTTTCCAAGAAGTTGCCAGGAATCGATGGGCAGAATGTATTTGTCAGCGTTTATGAAGAAGATGGACTCTGTCTGGAAACGAAAGATGGGCAGAACCCACCATTCGAGAAGTTGCCAGCCGGTTACAAGCGTATCTTCTATATGGCTCTTGACATAGCGTACCGTTCATATATTCTGAATGGAACTACTGATTCTGAAGGCATTGTTGTCATTGACGAAATCGATCTGCACTTGCATCCTGCACTGGAGCAAGTAATTCTCCAGTGTTTCCAAGAAACCTTCCCAAACATTCAGTTTGTTGTTTCTACACATTCACCACTGGTGTTGACAGGAGTTGAGACAGAAGGTAAACCGAATGTAATACTACATATGGCTTCAGGCAATACTAAACCTGAAGTAACTCATGATATTTATGGCATTGACTATAATACAGGTATAGAAGACGTTATGGGAGTTGAGTCTAAAAATGTTGAACTTGACTACATGGTCAATCTATGTGCATACATGCAAAAGCGTGGTAAAAAGGCGCAGGTTGAGAACATCATGAAAAGAATTCTTGATAAGTTTGCAAAAAGTCGTAATGAGGTAGAAAAGATGGTTGAAGCAAAAGAAAGGGAGCTGTAAGCATGCAATATATAAATAAGGAATCAGATCGCGAGGCTGGAAATAATATAACCAATGCTTATCTTCATGATATTTGGATTGAAGATGAGCAAAGGTATCCCGTGGATTATAATGACAGTTTTAAAAAACTGCCAAATAAAGCTAATAGCTATTATAAGCAAATGACTCAAGTGTTACTCAAAAACCAGAATTATTATTGTTGCTATTGTATGCGTCGATTGACTGGCGAAGGATATACCACGCTTGAGCATATCATACCTCAGACTGCTGACGATAGGGAAGCTCTCTATTATCAGAGAGATGAGTTTCCTATGCTAAAGAAAAATATAAAACTAAGTGTTCAATTTTCTCATGAGCAGAATCCTGATTTAGCCCAATTGCCTCATTCTGTGTGCTATGATAATCTTGTTACCTCATGCCATGGTAAGTTTCCAACGACTAAACATGGAGGAGATATAGAGACGGATGGGCATAGTTGTAATCATCCAAGAGGGGCAAAATGTGCTTTGCCATTATATTTCTTGGAAGAGATTAATACCATTATTACGTATGAGATTAATGGATCCATCCTGGCTAATCCCGATTCGCCATGGTGTGAAGAGGCCAAGGAATTAATCCAAAGTGCTCAATTGACTTGGGAGACACTAAGTGATATCAGGGCATTATGGTATGTTTTAAGAGATATAGATATAAATCAAATCATAGCAGAAGGCAAGAATGAGCAGAGTCGAATGGATTTAATTCAAGACAATTTGTATCTTACAGAGTATTCAGAAAAAAGAATTAACGCACTCATAGCCAAATTTACCAAAAAACAATATTGGGAGTGTTTTCTTCTTTATGATTGGTTTCACTCTTATCATTGGAATGCTGCATAACAAATGGAATTAAAACTGGAAAATAACCTCGCACACCAAATGATGCCTGTTGACGGTGTTGCTACTGTGGTAGAGGCTTCTATACAGGAACCAGCTAAGCAGAGCCACCAGAACCCACTATTGAAGCGACAGCTCGATGGTGAAGCTTTACGCTTGGTACGTCAGAATGGTAAGATATTGGATAAAACCACCAAGCAAAGGGTGACGCACTATATGCTGTCGGATAAAATCAAGAACTTGCCTTATCATCGTATTCTCGATGTCAAGATGGAGACGGGTACGGGCAAGACATACGTCTATACCCGAACCATGTTCGAAATGCACAAACGTTGTGGTTTCAATAAGTTCATCATTGCCGTACCGACATTGCCTATTAAGGCAGGAACTGCTGCATTCTTGAAAGAACAAGAGGTGAAACGCCACTTTGAGATGGTGTGCAACTACAATGCAGAGATAGAACTGTGCTTGCTGGAACCTCAGAAGCAACAGAAGAGGGGACGTCAGAATATGCCTTCTGCCGTGGGACATTTCTTTTATGGCACCCACCATGCCAAGCATAAAATTTATGTGCTGCTGCTCAACACACAGCTTATCACCAATGGTAAGCTATTAACCCGTGAAGACTATGACCAAATGTTGGGCGAATTCCATCGCCCAGTGGATGCTATTGCAGATACCAATCCTGTGTTGATTATCGACGAGCCACATCGTGTAGAACGTAGTGGCAAATCGTATGCAGCACTTATTGAGAATTTTCGACCTCAATTGGTATTGCGCTATGGCGCAACCTTTCCTGAACTTACCGTGGGTAAGGGCAAAAATAAACATTCTGTGAAGGATTATCAGGAACTGATTTATGATCTGAACGCTGCAGATTCTTTCAATCAGGGACTCATTAAAGGAGTTGCTAAAGAACATTTGGAGTTGCCTGGAGGAAAGAAAGCAGAAAAGAAAGTAAAGGTGCTTTCAGCCGTGAAGGGTGATAGTGTCAACATGAAATTGACAAGTGCTGACAATGCGGGGAAGACTTTCACGCTTCATGTGGGTGAGAGTCTTGGCTCCATTGATAATGATTTGGATGGCGTTGTCGTAGAGGCTATCAGCAAAAATGGTGTCAGCCTGAGCAATGGTCAGGAGAAACAGACAGGAGAAGAGTTCTTTCCAGATCAATACGGTATGTCCTATCAAGAGGGTATGATAGAGCTGGCCTTGATGCGTCATTTTGAGACAGAGCGCGAGAATTTCTGTCGTGAAGGTCTGCCTATCAAAACTCTGGCATTGTTTTTCATAGACAGCATTGAGAGTTTCCGTGGTCCTGAAGGCAAGAATGACGGTTGGCTGAGAAAGAAGTTCATCGATATGTTGGAAGCAAGAGTAAAGAAGGAACTGACACGACTGAACACCCCTGAATACGAAGCTTATCTGAAAGCTACTCTTGAAAATATAGAATCTTCATGTGCAGGATACTTCTCGCAAGATAATAACGATTCTGATGAGAATGTTGCCAACGAGGTGAAGGTGATTCTTCATGGCAAGAAAGAACTCTTGAGCTTTACTGACAAGGAAGGAAAACCGAATGTATTGCGATTCCTGTTTTCTAAGTGGACATTGAAGGAAGGATGGGATAACCCGAATGTGTTTACTATCTGTAAGTTGCGCTCAAGCGGATCTGAAATCAGCAAATTGCAGGAGGTGGGCCGTGGTCTGCGTCTGCCGGTTGACAGTGCAGGAAACCGCATCAGCGATTCTTCCTTTATCCCAAATCGGTCATTAGAAAAAGCTTCTTGTCATTTTCTAATGACCGCCA